>JAEEGL013085393.1_pt1 | contig 23073 bp, 13 predicted proteins | sample 9134231 | NCBI WGS metagenome assembly JAEEGL01 (sample SAMN16246548, study PRJNA631951) | gut metagenome | biome: gut microbiome; feature: rumen; material: fiber-attached | host: Bos | place: Iran: Karaj | collected 2018-10
GCAGCTGGTGCATACCAAAAATGCACACAAAGGGGTTCTCTTTCGTGGTCTCCTGAAGGATGGGACCGTTTTCGTCGTTCTCACGCAGGACGTAGGTCATCGTGACGACAGCTTGATCTTGAATCTTCATAGTGTTGAATTGTTTATTGTTGAATTAACTTCGTTGAATCTTCGATTTGTTTAATTGTTGTCTCGGATTTAATAACTGCCGAACATTTTGCGGAGGAGCCATTCCACGGCTGCCAAGCCGATGAGGACGAAGAAGATCCATTTGGAATGAATCAAGTCCTCAAAGCGGCTTTCATGATGCTCCACGGAGGTGATGCGCGTGTCTTTGTGCAAATCTTCCAGCAGTTGCGTCAGTTGTTGTGAGGTATAACAATTACCGTTGGTCAAGCGAGCGAGACTGCGCATCCGTTCGGCATCGGCGGTAAGTTGCTGGGCTTCAATACCGAGCGACACTATCGAGAAGGAGCCGCCCACACTAATCATTCTATCGCCCATCTGGGTTTGCACCTTATAATAATAGAGTCCCTCGGGCAAGATGCTCGCGTTCAGCTCATAGTCATGGTCGCGCTTCGAGAAGGTGTAGTCGTAGGTCTCGTTCGTCAACTTGTTGACAATCTGTATGGTCATCTCGGGATCGGTCACCAACTCGTTGCTCGGGTTGCGCAGTTCCGCCGTGATTATCACTGGTTCGTTGCTGTAATAAGTCTCCTTGGCATAGATGGCCGAGCCGTCATTGGACGACAATAGCAAGTATTTCAGCGACTTGGAGAACATCTCATCGAAGACGGCATGGCCTTTCGTCTGGTAATACTCGAACAGGCGCCAGCGCCACACATTGGTGCCAAACAAGAAAGCCATCTTGCGTCCGTTGTTGGCGAAACTCAACAGCGGCAACCCCGACTTCACGCCCATCACCTCTTGCAGTAGCAGGTCATCATGCGACTTCAACGTACTGATTTCCAAATGTGGCATGGCCAAAGGCGGGAATTTTGAAGTTTTCTCCACCTCTTTGGTATCCATGGTAAAGGTTGAAAACGAGGGATTGGCATGAGCTTTCACATCCAGCATCGTGTTAGTGGCACCCTTGCGCAAATCGAACACCTGCTGCAACTTGGCCAAGCCTTGCACCTCAGTCTCACCACCTATGATAAAGAACACGGGCAGTTTTGCATTACTGTCAAGCTGGGATTTCAAGGCGGCAACGTCGGTGCGCGCCGAGGGCACCTGATGCAGGATGACAAGATCATATTTCTCAAAGTCGGGCAAGGTCTCTTTACCGAAGCAGAAATCCACCTCGTAGTTATCGTTGAGGACGCTCCTCAAGGCTGCCAAATCGGGGTGCGGGGCGTTAGCCACAAACAGGATTTTGTATTTCTGGTCGAGTACCTCAATGAAGATGTGCCGCACATTGTTTTGTAGCTGTTCCTCGCCAGCCACACCACCTAGTTCAAGGTCAATCTGCATAACACCCTTGCGTTCGGCTTCAAGCATAAAATCGATTTCCTTAGAGAAGCGGTTGGACGGGATGTCGATGTCGCGCTGTTCCAGCGTCCTGCCATTGCGCGAGAGGGTCAGTTTCGCCTTGCGGTTGGCCATATCGCGGGCCGCCACCGTCACACGGATGGGAAACGTCGCGCCCAATGACACCACCTTATTATAATGCACATCACGGATGGCGAGGTCGGGATAGGCGACCGTATCACCCAAGATGACGGCATGCACGGGGAAGGGAAACTTTTCCGCCACTAACTCAGGCTCGAAGCCACGGTTATAGATGCCATCGGAGAAAAGCAATACTGCACCCACATTACGTTTGTAATATCTTCTGTCCAAAGTCTTTATGAGCGATGACAAGTCCGTCAGCTGGTCGGAGAAATCGAGTTGCACAAAATCGCGGACTTCCTCACCGAAAAGGTATTCATCCACTTGGAAATCAGCGCTCAAGTCCTTCCTAAACTGCTCAAATTGGGTCAGATAATCATGTTTGTAAAACGCCGAATCCTTGCAAAGGACGACGGACGAGGAATTGTCGTGGGCAAGGATAATTGTAGGCGTCTCCACCGAACTGAATTTCTGCCGAATCAAGGGATTGAAAAGCAATAATACCACCAGCCCAACCATCAAGGTTCGGAGCGCAAACAGAATGGCATTCAATGCTTTGCCATAATGTTGCTTCTTGTTGCGAAAATACAACACTGTAGCCGCTGCCAGACCAGTTAGCAGCGATACGACTAACATCCAGATGGGGATTCCGATGTGCATTGAGTGCTTAACTTATCAATCCAATTACTTTTTCAATGAAAGCCTCAGTCAAAGCAATTCTATGTGCAGTGTCTTTTTCGGTTGCATAATAAGTGCAGTTGTAGTCGGCCTTTTCACGCATAGTTTGAAGTTGGGAATAAAACGCGCCATCTTCTTTTGATAGAATACCAGTCTTTATATAATGCTGATGCAGCATTACCACCGCACCTTGATGAGTCCCAACAGGATGCCCGTCATTGATCAGCAATGCACTAACCACATGAAATGCAGCATAGTACAATCGATTGGCTATGTTATCCCAAAGACCTGCTTGGCGCAAAATCTCAATTTCAGAGAAAGTCTTACGAGATTTCTCTATTTCCAAACCTACAATGATTTTCCTTTCTTCTTCACTCAAACTCATACCAATACGATTTTATCTTGTTCAACATTCTTGTAATAGGGCAAAAAACTCAAAGAATCCCATTCCTGCTGCGAATAGGTTTGTATACTAAAATATTCACCCAAATCAAATCCAAGTTCCATAATGGGATAGGCAATATTCTGAAAATCAGACGACTCTTGCGGACGATTGAGCAGAATAAGCAAATCCCAATCGGAGTCCTCACGGTAATCACCTCTGGCGCGAGAACCATAAAGCAACAAGTGCGCATCCTGCGGAAGCACCTGCCTACCCAATTGCTGGATTTGGTGAAGAATGTCAGAGTGACTCATGGCTTTATACTATTATGCTGCAAAGATACAACATTTTACTGATTTTCCTCATATTTCTTGCGAAGCAATCCCAAAGAAAGACTATTTTTGCGGAAATTTTACGTCCATGAACAGTATTTCGGTCGTCATCATCACCTTCAACGAGGAGCAGAAAATCGCGCAATGCCTTGACTCCGTTAAGGATATTGCGGACGAGATCATCGTCGTTGACTCGCATTCCACTGATACGACCGAGGCTATCTGCGACTGCTACGGCGTGAAATTTTTCAGTCAGGACTGGCTCGGCTATTCCGAACAGAAAAACCTCGCCGACGAACTCGCCACCTGCGACCTCATCTTCTCCATCGATGCCGACGAAGCGCTATCGGACGAACTGAAGCAGTCCATCAAGACACTGAAAGACAAGGACATCGCCAAGAACGAGGTCTTCGCCATGAAACGCTTGAACAACTACTGTGGCCGGTGGGTGAAAGGCTGCGGGCTTTATCCCGAGACCAAGATCCGCATCTGGCGACGCGGCTTCGCCGAATGGGAAGGCATTATCCATGAGTGGCTGAACTACAAGAGCGAACCGAAGAAGACCCTACTGTGCGGCGACCTGCTGCATTACTCCTGGGACACGCCCGAGGCTTTTCGTAAGCAGCAGTTCCACTTCGCCGAGTTGGGCGCGCAGTCGTACTACGAACGGGGCAAGAAGACGGGCATCCTGCCCTACCTCTTTAGCCCGAGCATCAATTTCATCCGCACCTATATTATTAAAGGTGGCTTCCTCTACGGCAAGACGGGGTTCAGCATATGCCGCGTGATGGCTCAGGCCAATAGGCATAAATACAATCTATTAAGAAAGAAAATCAAAGAGAAACAATAATGGGAGAACGATAACAGAGCCTTTAACCGTCATGGCGGACAAGGATCCGCCATCTCCTGAACGCGAAGGATTACTCTTGTTTTCAGGAGATTGCGGATCGAGTCCGCAATGACGGTTAAGGTTGTAACCAAAGTAAAATCAGAACCACCATGGAAGAAACATTTGAACAAGAAGTCGAACGTACCGTTGCCATCTTAAAAGCCGGAAAGACCATCCTTTACCCCACCGATACCATCTGGGGTGTGGGCTGCGATGCCACCAACAGCCGCGCCTGCGACCGCGTTTATGAGGTGAAAAAACGTCCCGCCAATAAGAGCCTCATCATCCTGGTGGACTCGGCAGAGCGGCTGAAAGACTACGTGGTGGACGTGCCGCCCATCGCCTACGACCTCATCGCGCACACTACCAACCCGTTGAGTATCGTCTTCGCCCAAAGCAAGAACCTCGCCAGGAACATCTCCTCCGACAAGTCGGTATGTATCCGTGTGGTCGATAATGAGTTCTGCAAGGAAGTCATCCGCCGTCTGGGCAAGCCCATCACCTCCACCTCGGCCAACCTCTCGGGACAGCCCTCCGCCATGACCTTCGCCGACATCAGCGAAGAAATCAAGAACTCGGTTGACTATGTGGTGCAGCTCTACCACGACAGCTTTGCCAAGCCCAAATGCTCGACCATCATCAAGCTCAACGAGGACAACACTTTTGAGATTTTGAGGCAATAGCATCTCCGTTTTTTCGTTATCTTTGCGCCCCTAAAACATCATTTTAACCCATGAAATCACTGAAAATGTTTTTCTTGGCTATTGCTTGCCTCTTTGCTATGGCGGCAACAGCACAACAGCCCCAATCCAAAGCCCAAATGAACGCCCAAAAACTGGGCACCACGCTATACCTCATCGAGAACTTCTATGTCGACACCGCCAACCTTGACAAGGTGACGGAAGACGCCATCATCGCCGCTTTGAAGGAACTCGACCCGCACTCGGCCTACATCTCGAAGAAAGATGTGGAGAAAGCCAACGAGCCCCTCGTGGGTAGCTTCGAAGGTATCGGCGTGACCTACCAGCTCATCCGCGATACCATCACCGTCATCAGCCCTACGGCAGGCGGCCCGTCAGAGAAGGTAGGCATCATGGCTGGCGACAAGATCGTCAAAATTGATGGCGAGGATGCCTTCGGAAAGAAAATAGACACCGAATATGTCCAAAAACGCTTGCGCGGCAAGAAAGGCACCAAAGTCACCGTGAGCGTGAAGCGCGGCGACGACCCCGAGCTTATCGACTTCGAGATCACCCGCGACAAGATACCGCTCAACAGCATCAACGCTGCCTACATGCTCGACAACCATGTCGGCTATATCAAACTCGACCGTTTCGCACAGGAGTCGACCAAAGAGTTCAAGGAAGCCTTTGCCAAGTTACAGGCCCAAGGCATGAAATCGCTTATCTTCGACCTGCGCGGTAACACGGGTGGCTACCTCAATACCGCTATTGAGCTAGTGGACCAATTCCTTGAAGAGAACAAGCTTATCGTCTTCACTGAGGGCATTCACTCGCCCCGACAGGAATGGCGCAGCAAGAAATCAGGCCTTTACACCACGGGCAAGCTCGTCGTCCTCATCGACGAAGGTTCGGCCTCGGCCAGCGAGATCTTCTCGGGTGCCATCCAAGACCACGACCGCGGTGTCGTCATCGGTCGTCGTTCTTTCGGAAAGGGATTGGTGCAACGTCCCTTCAACCTGCCCGACGGCGCCCAGATCCGCCTCACCACCTCACGCTACTACACCCCTTCGGGTCGCTGCATCCAACGTCCCTACGAGAACGGCGCCGAGGATTATGCCAAGGAGATGGAGAAACGCCTCCAACATGGTGAATACTATCACGCCGACAGCATCCACTTCCCCGACTCGCTGAAGTTTAAGACCTCAGGCGGACGCACCGTTTACGGTGGTGGTGGCATCATGCCCGACATCTTCATCCCCGTCGACACGGCCTACAACAGCAAGCTCTACACCAACCTCATCCGCAAGGGCGCCCTCAACCGCTTCACCACCGACTACGGCCTCAAGCACCGCAACGAAATCAAGGCGCAATATGGTGATTTCGAGCACTTCAACAAAGACTTCGTGGTTGGGAAAGACCTCATCGACGAGTTGAAAGCCGCCGCCAAGGAAGCCAAGGTGGAATGGGACGATGCGCAGTTTGCCCACTCTGAGAAATACCTCCTCCTGCAGGTGAAGGCTCTGATCGCCCGCAATGTTTGGGAGACACAGCAATACTACCAAGTGATGGCCGCTGCCGACCCCGGCATCCAGAAGGCGTTGGAAGTGCTTGGCAATGAGAAAGAATACAAAAAGATATTGACGAGGTGATAGTTTTTAAACAAAAACCCGCCTACAATCCGAAAAATCTCTATCTTTGCCGTTTCGACATCCGCTTTTTGAAGCAATTATACAACAATTTAAATATCAACTAATTAAATTCAAAAAATGAAGAAATTTGGTTTACTCACAGCAGCATTCCTGATGATGGGTTTGCTGTTTGGCACCCAAGTGATGGCCCAGCACATCGAGCTTGGCGTTGCCAAGTCGGCACAGACCTGTGCCAACGTGACTGACGAAGGCTTCACCGCCTCGTTCTCCTTCAACGGCATCGACGCCACTGAAGTCGCTACTGAAAAAGGCGTGTTCTCCACCCTCACGATGGACAACACCTATCCCGCCGGCAATGTGGGCGAGCCCTCACTGCCTGCAGCCAACAAGCTTATCGCCATCCCTTACGACGTCAGCAACGTCACCGTCGAGGTGAAGAGCTTCAGCACGAAAGTCTATAATCTCGCCGACTTCGGCATCAAGGCGATCTATCCCCAACAGGCTCCGCTCTTCAAGAACCAGAAGCCTGAGGATGTGCCTTTCGCCTACAATGAGAAGGCCTATGCCGCCAAAGGCTTTGCCGAGCGTCCCCTCGCCCAGGTGAAGATCCAAGGCACGATGCGTGGCATCCAAGTTGGCGCCCTGACAGTGAACCCCGTACAATACGACCCTGCTACCAACAGCATCCGCGTTTACAACGACATCCAAGTCGAGGTGCGTTACAACCAATACGACAAGACAGCCGCTTATAACGAGTTTGCCCGTACCTTCAGCCCCTATTTCGCTGGTGTCTACGGCCAAATGTTCAACTGGCGCGACGACGTGTACGACGAGCACCCCGACCTGTGGCAGTCGCCCGTGAAGATGCTGGTCATTGCCGACCGTATGTTTGAAAGCACTTTGCAGGAGTGGCTCGCTTGGAAGACCACCAAGGGTATCTACCTGAACGTACACTACACCGATGAAACCGGCAACAGCGCTTCTGCCATCCGTGCCTTCATCCAAGACGAGTATTCGAAAGACGCTCCCACCTTCCTGATGATCGTGGGCGACAAGAACCAAGTAGCCGCCAGTGCTACGGGCAGCCAGACGAACTGCGTCACCGACCTGCAATACTCCAGCGTCGACGGCGACCAGTTCCCCGACATGTACCACAGCCGTCTGTCGGCCGAGACCACGGCACAGCTGGCTAACATGCTCAACAAGGCTCTGGAATATGAGCAATACACCATGCCTGACCCGAGCTATCTGAACAACGTGCTGCTCATCGCCGGTGAAGACAGCGGTTATGGCGTCACTGTGGGTCGTCCCACGATTTGGTACGCCACCAACTACTACTACAACGCCGAGCACGGCTACGACGAGGTCCATGAGTTCAGCCACGGCTCCTACACCAACTGCTACAGCTATCTGAGCACTGGCGTCGGTTTCGCCAACTACACCGCCCACGGCAGCCAGACCAGTTGGGCTGGTCCTGAATTCAACGTCAACAACGTCAACAGCCTGACCAACGAGCACAAGTACTTCCTCGCTATCGGCAACTGCTGCCAGTCGGGTGACTGGGGCTACGGCACCTGCTTCGGTGAGGCCATGGTGCGCGCCGAGAACAAGGGCGCCTACGCCTACATCGGCTCCTGCCCCAACACCACTTGGTACAACGACTATTACTTCGGCGTGGGTGCCACTGCCCGTCACGACGGCACGATGCCCACTTACGAAGAGACAACGATGGGTCTATATGACGCCATCTGGGACGACGATGCCTACAACACCGTCACCTCTTACCTGTTCATCGGTAACCTCGCCGGCAACGCTGCCCAGGCCCTCGGTTATGAGATGCACTCGCAAACGCTTTACTACTGGCAAGCCTACCACGTGTTGGGCGACGGTTCCATCATGCCCTTCCGCGTGCAACCCACCGAGAACAGCGTGAGCCACATGCCCACCGTTCCGATCGGCATGGAATTCTTCACTGTGAGCGCCAACCCGGGTTCCTACGTGGGCATCACCAAGGACGGTGTTCTCCATGGCGCTGGCCTCATCGGTGAGAGCGGCACTGCCGATATCCCGATCATACCTATCACCTCCGGTGGCGACGTCACCATCTGCGTGACCCACCCGCGTCATATCCCCTACATCAACACCATCCCCGCCGCTGCCATGGAAGGTGCCTACATCACCGTCGACGACGTGCAGTGCGAGCAGCCTCTCGTCACTGGCGCTTATGTGGCTCCTATCGTCTCCATCAAGAACGTGGGTATTGAAACTGCCAATAACATCAACGTCGTGTTGAGCACCGAATCGGAGTATGTCGAGCTCCTCGGCACCACGGCCACCGTTCCTTCGCTGGCTCCCGAACAGGTTTACCCGATTGCCAACGCTTTCTCGTTCAACACCAACGTCAACATCCCTGACAACACCAAGGTACGTTTCTTCGTGACCTGCACCTCGGGCAGCGACACTTGGGAGGGCAGATTCGACCTCACCTTCAGAGCTCCTGCATTTGCCATGACGAACATCAGCAACACCGAGCTCGCCCCCGGTAGCACCGGCACCATCACTTTCGACATCGCCAACAACGGCGGCGCCGTTGCAGAGGATGTCGTCCTGGAGGTCTACAGCAGCTCCAGCGACCTCACGCTTTCCGGCAACAGCTTTGCCTTGAACACCATCGAGGCTGGCGCCACTGCCAACGTCCCTGTCGAAATCACCGTGAACAACAGCGTCGAGATTGGCTCGACCTACGAAATCAACTACCTCGTGACCTCCGGCCACTATTCGACGGCAGGCTCCTATGTCGTCAGCGTGGGCAACGTCGTTGAAAGCTTTGAGACGGGCGACTTCAGCATGTACGACTGGACCTTCAGCGGTAGCGCCAACTGGACCATCGTAAACAGCGGCGCCCACACCGGCACCTACTGCGCCAAGTCGGGAACCATCTCCGACAACCAGCAGAGTAGCCTCATCCTCGCCACTGAGATCCTTGCCGACGGCGTCGTCACCTTCTACCGCAAGGTCTCCTCAGAAAGCGGCTACGACAAGCTCTACTTCTACATCGACAACCAAGAAAAAGGCAACTGGTCGGGTGATGAAGGCTGGAGCGAAGTCTCCTATCCTGTGACCACGGGCACCCACACCTTCAAGTGGACCTACGAAAAGGACTACAGCGTGAGCAACGGCAGCGACTGCGCTTGGGTCGACGACATCCAGTTCCCGCCCACCAGCGTCATCCTCTCGCTCTCTCCCGTCACCGACCTCACGGGCAATGTCAACGGCAACACCGTCAACCTGAGTTGGAATGCTCCGACTGGTGCCACCGCCTACCTCATCTACCGCAATGGTGAGGAAGTGGGCAACCAAGCCAGCACCACTTTTACCGACATCGTCAACGACGGCATCTACACTTATAGTATCGTGGCCACCGACGGCAGCCGCTTCTCGGCTCCCGAGCACATCGCCCTCAGCGTCGGCATCGTCGGCATCGAAGAGAACACGCTTGAAAGCCTGAGCATCTATCCCAACCCCGTCAACAGCATGCTGACCATCGACGGCGGCAACGCCGAATACAGCTATGCCATGTACAACGGCATGGGTCAGGTGGTCGCTAGCGGCAAGGCCCAAGGCCTTGAGCAAGTCAACGTCAGCGACATGGCCAAGGGTGTCTACTTCCTCCGCCTCACCACCGGCGCGCAAGTGCGCGTGGAGAAGGTCGTGGTGGAATGATAACACATATCCTTTAAACGAGAAAAGGCAGCCGATTGGCTGCCTTTTCTCGTTTACATTCCTCGTTGTTTCTTGATGGTCTCGTAGGCCGCGTTGATTTCCTGGAACTTCTTCTCGGCCGCTTTCCTCACCTCGTCACCGAGGCTGCTGACCAAATCGGGATGGTTTTTCTTGGCCATGTCGCGGTAGGCCCGTTTCACCTCCTCGTCGGTGGCCGTAGGCTCGATGCCGAGAATCTTGTAAGCGCTGTCGGTCTCCCTGATGAACATGGCCTTCACCGACAAAAAGTCGCTGGTGGTGACGCCCATGTAATCGGAAATTGTGTTGATAACGCTCAGCTCCTCAGGTGTGATGACGCCGTCGGCATCAGCGATGCCAAACAGATAATGAAGCAGCTGAAGACGCGAGGAATAGTCCATATAGCGTCCCACCTGCTGGCTGACCTCATAGATATTGTAGTCCTTTTCTACAATCTCACGAAGCATCTTGATGTAGTTCTCGGCACGTTCCTGTCCGAAATTCTGCAGGAAGAAACGTTTCACGTAGTCGAGTTCTGACTTCTTCACATTGCCATCGGCCTTCATCACGGCGGAGGAAAGCACGAGTAAAGTCACATTGAAATCGCGCTTCGGCTCCGTATTGCCGAAGGTCTCGTTTACCTCGGTACGAATCACACGAGGCCTACGACCCGAGAAGAGGCTACCCAAGACCACTGCGACGATGCCGCCGAGTGGGTTTTGGGTAAACGCCCAACCCAAGCCAAATAATACGATTTTCGAAAAACAGCCCATGCCAATGTGTTTGAATCAGGCGGCAAAGGTACACAAAAAAACTTCAGTTGAAAATAATTCCATAGAAAACCGTACTCAACGGAAAAGATTCGTAATTTTGCAGTTTTATACCTTATTATTGAAAATAATAGCATTACAAATCCTCAAAAAAATGAAAAAAGTATTGTTTTCTCTCCTGTTTGTGGCCCTGTCAGTTATGGCCTTTGCCCAACAATGGAATGGCATCAGCGAGAACACCCCTGCTGGTCCCAAGGTCACGCTGATTTCGAGCAGCGAACAACAAGTCGTGGTCGACTTTGCACTAGGTGGCTTCAACCTGACCCGTGTTAGCACGCCCAACGGCACCCAGCACATCGTCTCGGTCCCTAAGATGGCCCAGATGTTGGAAGCCGGTGCTCCCGACCTTCCCCAGTTCCCTGTCCCCGCCATCATCGGCGACATGGCTGAAATGGAGGTCAGCGTCATCAAGAGCACTTTCACAGATTACGAGAATATCGAGGTCGCACCTTCCAAGGGCAACTTCAGCCGTCAGATCGACCCAGAGAGTGTCCTTTACACTTATGGCGCGATGTACAGCCAAAACGCCTTCTACCCAGCGGCACAGGCTTATCTCGAGACACCTTATATCATCCGTGACTTCCGTGGGCAAAACATCATGGTGCGTCCTTTCGCCTACAATCCCGCGACGAAGACCCTGCGCGTCTATCACCACATGACCATCAGAATGAACAAGGTGAGTGACAACGGCGTCAACCAGAAGTTGGCTCACAAAGCCACCGCCAAGATGTCGGCCGAGATGGATGCCGCTTATGCGCATCGATTCATCAACTACCAGCAATCCGTCTCTAAATACACCTTCGTTGAAGACTTTGGCGAGATGCTGGTCGTATGCCCCGACCAATATATGGAGGCCATGCAGCCCTTCGTGGACTGGAAGAACCAGTCGGGCCGCCCCACTTCGATGGTGAGTCTCTCCGAGATTGGTGGTAACAATGAAAGCCTTATCAAAAACTACATCAACGGCATCTACACCGACCCAGACCGCAACCTTACCTATGTCCTCCTTGTTGGTGACTATGCCGACCTCACGCCCCATTCGATGAACGGTGGCCGCAGCGACAACTGGTTTGGCCAGCTGGAAGGCAACGATTATTATCTTGAAGTCCTCACTGGACGTTTCTCGGTGCAGAGCGTGGCCGATGTCAACACTCACGTTGAGAAGGTGCTGTATTACGAACGCGACATGAAAGAGGGTGAGACATGGGTCAACCAAGGCATCGGCATCGGCGCCAACGAAGGTGCTGGTGGTGGACACTTTGGCGAAGCCGACTATGTACACATGAACTTCATTCGCGACACTTTGATGCACTACACCTATGAAAATGTGACACAACAATACAGCGGAGTGGGAAGCGGCACCAGTGCCAGCGCCATCAGTGCCGACTTCAACGCGGGCAAGAGCATCTGTAACTACTGCAACCACGGCTCGCAACAGAGCTGGATCGTGGCCAACTACAGCATCAGTAACGTGAATGCTTTGGTGAACGACGACAAATGGCCGTACATCTGGTCGGTGGCCTGCAACAACGGCGAATTCAACGGCAACTGCTTTGCTGAGGCATGGCTCCGCGCCACCAACGATGCCACAGGACGTCCCACCGGTGCCATCGGTGGCATGTTCAGCTGGATCTCACAACCTTGGCAACCGCCCATGTATGGTCAAGACGAGATGGTCGACATCCTCACCGAATGGAGAAGTACAGACCAATTCTGCCACACCTTTGGCGGTGCATCCCTGAACGGCAATATGTATGTCCTTGATGCCGCTCCTGGCGACCACGGTGACACCCACAACACATGGATCCTCTTCGGCGACCCGAGCCTATTTGTCCGCACCGACAACCCGACCCTTTTGAACGTCACATGCACTCCCGCCGTCCTGATGCTTGGCATGGACGAGTTGGAAGTGAGCGTTCAGAACACCGCTTACGGCTTAGCCACCTTGATGATGAATGGCGAAGTGATTGCCTCGTCCACCATCCAAGATGGAATAGCCTCACTGCAATTTCCTGAGATGACCAACGTAGGCAATGCCACCTTGACAATCGTGGGTTACAACAAAGTTACCGAGGTCATTAGTATCGAAGTCCTTCCCGCCGAAGGTCCCTATATCACTGTTGACAACTACTCGCCTAACTTCGCTCCCGTCAACCAAGAGACGAGCCTCACCTTGAGCTTCAAGAACGTCGGCGTCGACCCGACCACCGGCAACACCAACGTCACCCTGACCTGCGCCGACCAACGCCTGACCCTCATCAATAGCACGGCACAATTTGGCGTGCTGCCTGCCAACGAGACCGTCACCCTGCAAGATGCTTTCAGCTTCATCGTAGCCGACGGCGTGGAAGACGGCACCCGTTTCCAGATTGACATCAACATGACCGACGGCCGTCAGACTTGGAGCGGCAAGGTGTTTGTCACTGCCGGACAAGCCATCCTCAACTACGATGGTGCCGAATGGCCGGGCAGCTATGAGCCCGGCGAAGAAGTAACCATCGTGGCCAGCTTCAAGAATGCCGGACATTACATGGCTACCAATGCCTTCGCCACCATCGCCTGTGAGAGTCCCTACGTCACCATCCTCAACCCCACCGTTGAGTATGGAACCATCGACCCCGACGGCGTGGCACACTGCGTGTTCCACCTTTCCATCGACCCGAGTTGCCCCCCGACCGAGAATATCCCCGTCAACTTCACCATGCAGGCCGATGGTGAGCTCATCGCAGGAGGCGACCTCACACTAAAGAACACCTGCCTCGTAATCTTCGAGCTGAGCGACTCGTACGGCGACGGCTGGAACGGCAACGCGCTGAGAGTCTCGTTCAGCGATGGCACTCCTACTGTTGAACTGACCATTGAATCTGGCTATGAAGCCACCGAGACCCTTGAAATTGGCAAGGGCGTCCATGTCACCCTGACCTGGGTCACAGGCAACTATTCTTACGAGTGTTCCTTCATCGTGAAATACGAAAACGGTGACCTCATCTACCAAAGCGGTAGCCTTAGCGGCGGTGTGTTGCACGAGTTCGACTGCAACTGCTCCAGTGGCATCACTGACACCTTCGACCCCGTTGAGAACCTCAACGCCACCATTGAGATTGGCAGCGTCACCCTCACCTGGGACGACAACGAAGCCGCCTCAAGCTACACCGTCTTCCGCAACGGCATCGAAATAGGCCAGACCACCGACGCCACCTATACCGACATGGTGTTCTCCGAGATCCACTTCACCTACTGCGTCGTCGCCAACTACCACCATGGGAGCTCATTCCCCGAGTGCATCGACGTGATGGCCGAGACCGGCCTCGAAGAGACTGTCGACACCTTCACTGTCTATCCCAACCCCGTCAGCGGCACGCTGCACATCGACGGTGGCAACGCCGAATACAGCTACATACTGTACAACGGCATGGGCCAAGTGGTGGCCAACGGCAAAGCCATCGGCACGGAGCACATCAGCGTCGACGGCATGACCCAAGGCATTTACTTCCTGCATCTCACCACCGGCACGCAAGTGCATGTCGAGAAAGTCGTAGTGAAGTAATTCGCTATGAGATCGGTAAAGAAAAGCGACCTCGAACGAGGTCGCTTTTTTATTGTTCATTGGAAGATATCCTCGTGATAAACGCCCTCTCCTTCAATGACTGAAGTGGCATTAAACCATCCTATCGCATCACAGTTGGAGAACACATTGGAAAACATGGCAGGGAAAGCCCCCATCACCGGGTTAACACCAATGGCCAGTTTCTGGCTCACGAGGAAATACATGTAGTCTTTTGAAATACTGTAAAGCTTCACCTTTACCACATCACCCTCGCAGAGGTACGACTTGTTCATGATGCCCACAGGAATCTCAATGTTGTTTTGCAACATCTCTGGACCATTGAAATAATAACCTGCATAGCCCTGCATCGGGAAAAGATTGAACAGCTTCGAAGGGCGGTTCTTGAAGAGTCGGCCATTGAGATAAAGTTCCACGTTATAGACAATCGACGAGTCGGCGAGCGTCTGGAAATATGGGCACACACACACAGCGGCAGCATCGTCGACAAGAGGAATGTTGTTCTCGTCACGCTTAGGCAACAAGCCGACCGAATCGATACCTCTGGCGTTGTCCACCATCTTAGTGTCGACATACATCCTTAGAGGCCAAGAATACAAAGGATTATCCTCGACATTCACCTCTAAATGGTACCACCTGTTCTTACGACCCGCCACCGAGTCGGTGAGATAATGTCCGGGCTTATTCTCCTGCTCGTGAAACCAAATGGTGTCACCACCGGATGTCGCATACACCACGGCATGGGAAATCATCTCGCGCCCCGTGGTGTCATACATCGCCGAGGAGATGCTGAGTATCACCTCGTGACACTTGTATTCGTCGGTGATGGAGCCTTCGACGACAGGTACACGTCTGCCTTGAGGCACGTCCATGACGATCTCCTCGGTGCAGGAAGCCATAAAGACGAGGCCCAACAGAAAAACCATATTACGAAGCCACTTTGCCATATCCTATTTCCTGAAGACCGTACTACACGAGACGACGGAGGCCGTGAAGAACCATCCTACACCCTTACCCTCGGGTTGGATGTTGGTGCTCACGTTGGCCGGCGCACCCATCATGGGGTTGCTGCCCGTCGACATCAATAAACTATAGAAATACAAATAATAGTCAGGGGTAATGCTATACAAATCCGCCTTGATGATGTCGCCATCCCTGAGCTGCGACCTGCGGAAATAAGCGATGGGGATCTCCTTGTTGCTTTCCTGCATCTCAGGACCGTTCACATAATAGCCCGCGAAGCCGCCTTGAGCAATCATCATGGTCAGGCTCATGCTATCAGAGACCAACGTGTCGTTCTTGAGGATCTTTGGCATATAGATGATATTGGGGTCGGGCAGGCTCTGGAAGTACGGGTAGACCCATTCGATGGTGTCGGACAAGAATACCGTCGGGATGGTGTCATTATTGCCGTTGAAATGCTTGATGACGAGGCTGTCGACGGTCTCCACGTTGTCGGGAATCAGGCCCTCGGAAAACACTGTTACGGTCTCTCCCGCCTCAGGCACCTCGACGCAGAGGCGGTAGAGCGTGTTTTTGCGTCCCGCCACCGAATCGGTGAAATAATGGCCCGGCTGTTCGGCTTCCTCATAGTAATACATGGTATCAACGCCGTCGGTCACATACACTGTTGCGCCGCTAATCATCTCGATCTCATTCTGGTTATAGAATTCCGCCGTATAACTCAAGATGGTTTCGTGGTGTTTCATCTCGTTGGTAAACGAGGCCTCGACACCGATCATCGGGGCACCTTCTTCCACGTCGATGACGATGTCTTCAGTACAGGACGCGAGGAAAGCCATCAGCGTAACACATAGTATCTTATGCAGTTCCTTCATGGCGTTCAGTATTTGAAGTTATACGAGATGGAAGGCACGGCCGAGAAGAGGTACATGTTCTTGGTGACGATGCTGCCGTTAGGTCCCTGGTCGAAGGTGATGGCCCATGTATTGTGGCGGGCATAGGCATTGTAAACTGAGACATTCAGCTCATGTTGCCAACGGCGGTGAGAGTCAAGCTTGCCGAGCTTGCAGGTGAATGAAAGATCCAGCCGGTGGTAATCAGGATAACGGCTCTCATTACGGTTGCCGTTGTACACCGCGTAGGTTACGCCATTAATGGTGTATTGCCCATAGGGGAAAGTCACAGGCTGGCCCGTGTTGTAGATCCAGTTGGCAGCCAAGGTGATACGCGGCGTCACATCGTAGCTGCCCACAATGACAATGTTGTGCGGACGATCGTAAGGCGAGCGATATTCCCTGCCATGGCTGATTTCGGGGATGGTTCGGAAAGTACGTGAGTAGGTGTAGGAGATCCAACCCGTGAATTTGCCCACATTCTTCCTGACGAGGAACTCGGCGCCATAACTACGCCCCTTGCCCACACGCAGCTCACCGTCGATGAGTAGGTAACCGTAAGTAATGGCGTTGTCCTTGAAATCGATGACGTTCTTCATGTCCTTATAGTAGACCTCCACCGAAGTCTCAATGGCGTCGTCAGCGAAATTGCGGAAATAGCCCAAGGCAAACTGGTCGCACTTCTGTGGCTTCACATTGGGACTAGTGGGGAACCACACGTCAAAAGGCAGGCCTCCAGTAGCCGATGAGGCCACCTGAGCATATTGCACCGTGCGCGAATACGACGCCTTGATAGACGAATGCTCGTCAATTTGATACATGGCAGCCACACGCGGCTCTGGGTTGATGACGGTATTAAATACCTCGCCACGGCCGTAATGCAACGTGTCGACAGGGATATGAATCACGGTATCAAACAAATACAGCTCTTCCGCGCCGAGGTTTTGGAAGCACGACAGCCTCAAACCAGCTCGGAAGGTGAGACGCGGTATCGGAGTGTAGTCGTGGGTGAAATAGACGGCGTGTTCCAAGGCCTTGCGTGCCACTGACTCCGACTGGTCCACCTGCAAGTATTGCGACAATGCCCCGCCTCGGTCATCGATTTCACCTTGGAGATAGGACTGGATGCCCGTGGTGAGACCGAACTTCGAGACATTCTCGTCGTTCCAATGCATGGCGAAGTCATAGTTGAGGCTAGCGGCATCGGTGCCAGCCTTGATAGCGAAATTGTATGGGCTGTAGTTGATGTCGATGCTATAGCGATAACGCGATCCTATCAGCGAGAGGTTGGAGGTGAGACGGTCAGAGAAGATGTGACTCCAGCGCAGGGTAGCGCTGCTGTTGCCGTAGCCTAGGCCTATCATCTCTTGCATCGAGAACTGGTCGTGGCCGTTGTAGAACGACAAGAACAAGCGGTCGTTCTTGCCGAGGCTCTGCGTCACCTTGGCGTTGACATCGTAGAAATTGATCTTTGACTTGTTGAGGTCCTCGCCCATGAACGGCAAGATAAGGCCGGCGTAAGTCCTGCGGCCCGCCAGCATCACCGAGGTCTTATGGTCGAAGAGCGGCGTCTCGAGCATCAGGTGGCTCGTCACTAGGCCCACACCACCTTGGAACCCAAGACGTTTAGGCATCTCGTCCTTGACCGACACATCGAGCACCGACGAAAGGCGTCCGCCAAAGTTGGCAGGGATATCGCCCTTGTAAAGCGTGGCGTCTTTCACCACGTCGTTGTTGAACACAGAGAAGAACCCAAGGAAATGTGAGGCGTTGTAGATGGGAGCGCCATCCAAAAGAATAAGGTTATGATCGGTGGCACCGCCGCGCACACTGAAACCCGAAGAGCCTTCGGAGGCCGACTGTACGCCGGGCAGCAAGGTGATGCTCTTGATGACGTCTACCTCACCCATCAGCGCGGGGATTTTCTTGATGGTGATCATGTCGAGCGTCTGCACGCTCATCTCTAAAGCCGTCACGTTGCGGTCCTTGCGCTCACTGGTGACTTGCACCTCCGACAGCTTCTCCGACTCTGGTTGTAGCTTCAAGTTGAGCGTCTGCGCCTTGGCGGTCACGGTCACCTTCTTGTTGAGCGTGGTGTATCCGATATAGGACAGCCGCAACATATGCTCGCCCAAAGGCAGATCCAGCTCGTAACGGCCCCGCTCATCCGTGGTGGTGCCTTGCTGCAGCTTCTCGACATATACCGACACGCCAATCAAGGGCTCGCTCGTCTCGACGTCTTTCACCGTACCGGATATATGACCTTTCTGCTGGGCCAACACGCTACATGTCAGCGACAACAGGCAAACCAACAATAATAACAGTTTTCGATGCATCTTCTTCAAAAAATTTGGGCAAAGATACAAAACAAAACGCATTTAAAGCTGGTTTTTCTCTCAAAGTCCACAAAACCGCTATGTTTCCAGCGACTTATACCCCATCCGGTCCATCTTCTCGACCTCAAGCGAGGGCTGTCCGAACTCTTCCGTCACTTTACCCAAAAGCAGATACACACCATCACCTTGAAAGGGCCATGCCTTCAATGTTTGTGGGAAATGCACCGTGTCAAAAGCCTCGCCCGTGACGTCCACAAAAGTACCAAGCGCCATCGTTTCACCTTTGCAGGTGCGGACATACTTCACCGTCACCAGCTTGCCCAGCATCCGATAATGGCTGCCCACGAAATGCAGCATCTGCGAGGCCATCAGCTCACCGCGGAACTTGGTCTTCAACAAGTCGAACCACGTCAAGGAGACGGGGAATCCGTAGAGTTCGATTTCGTCATAGGCATTTTGCAAGGCGTTGGTCGTGAAGTCAGGAAACTCGAAATGCTGGTTCTCAAGTCGGAACAGTGTCTCAGGCTGCTCTTTCTTGCCCGCACTTTTGTTGAGATGCGCCTGCCACAGCAGCTCGGCCTTGGTTTTCTTCGTGAAGCCGAACGCACCGCCACGGATGAGCAAGACCAGCTGCTCCAAAGTAAACGACACCCGCGCCATGAAATCCTCTAAGCTGGTGAAAGGCCCTCGTGCCTCACGCTCGGCAAGAAAACACTCCACAAAATGCTGCTCGATACCTTGTAGATGTACAAAGCCCATAAAAATCGTCCTGCCATTCAAAGTGGTGAGATAACTGCTGCGGTTGACACAAGGCAGGTGGATCTTCGCCCCCATACGCCGCGCCTCGTTGAAGTAGAACCAAGTCTGATAGAAGCCGCCGAAATTGTTGATGACCGCCACCTGAAACTCCAGCGGATAATGGCTCTTCAGATAGAGGCTCTGGTAGCTCTCCACGGCATAAGAAGCCGAGTGTGCTTTCGAGAAGGAATAGCCCGAAAACGACTCGATCTGCCGCCACAGCTCACGCACCAAGTCGTCGGGATAGCCTTTGGCCTTGCAGTTGTCGAAGAAGAGTCGTGTCACCGCCTCAAACTCCGATTTGTCGCGCATCTTGTGGCCCATCATGCGGCGCAGCACGTCGGCCTCAGCCAAGTCCAAGCACGCGAAATAATGCCCCACCTTGAGCACGTCCTCCTGATAGATCATCACGCCATAGGTCTCGGCCAACAGCTCCTTCAGCAGTGGATGTTTATAGTCCACCATCTCGGGATGATGGAAGCGGTGGATGTACTCGCGCATCATGCCCGACCGCGCCACGCCCGGCCTGATGATGGAGCTGGCCGCCACCAAGGTCTTGTAGTCGGAACAACGCAACTTGCGCAGCAGGCCACGCATGGCAGGGCTCTCGATGTAGAAGCAGCCACAGGTCTCGGCCTTGAGCAGTTGCCGCCGTATCAGCTCGTCCTGTTTCAGCGTGTTTATTTGATGAATGTCAATGCGGATGCCACGGTTGCGTTCCACCATCTCCACCGCATCGCGGATGTGGGCGATGCCGCGCTGGCTGAGCACGTCAATCTTGACGAGGCCCACCTTCTCGGCAGAATACATGTCGTATTGCGTCGTCGGGAAGCCCTTGGGCGGCAGGTCGAGGGCGGCATGGTCAGTAATCGGTTTTTCCGTGATCAGCACACCACCCGCATGGATGGAACGCTGGCGCGGGAAGTCGCGGAGACGATCAGCGAGGGCTAGGATGTGGCGTCCCAACTCGCTCTGGCGAGCGAAGGCCTCGGGGTTGCGTTCCATCTGGTCGATCTCGCCTTTGGGCAGACCGAATACCTTACCTAGCTCGCGGCAGAGGGAGTTGTCCTGGAAGGTGACCGTCGCACCGAGCAAAGCCACGTGTTCTACGCCGTATTTCTCAAAGATGTGTGCGATGACCTTATCGCGGTCACGCCACGAGAAGTCAAGGTCGAAGTCGGGTGGGTTGCTGCGCATGGGGTTAAGAAAACGCTCGAAGTAGAGGTCCAGCTCTATCGGGTCCACGTCGGTGATCTTCAGGCAATAGGCCACCACGCTATTAGCGCCGCTGCCGCGCCCCACATGGTAGAAGCCTTCCTTCATGGCGAAGTGCACGATCTCCCAAGCGATGAGAAAATAGGCGCAGAAGCCCATCCGCTCAATGATGTCCAACTCTTTCTCTATGCGGCGGTAGGCGTTTTTGTTGGCCGTGCCATAACGGTATGCCATCCCGTCGAAAGCTAATTTTCGCAACAACTCGCGGTCGTCGTAGGCGTTGCCCGTAAAGGTGCGTTTGTTTTTCACGCTCGCGTCGATGCTGATTTCGCAGTTTTCTAAGATACGTTCCGCATTTTCAATGAGTTGTGGATAGAGCACGTAGGTGGTCTTCAGCCTATCGGCGGGCAAAAAAATCTCATCAGGCGCGGCACAAGCCGAAGGCTCCAAACGCGAAATCAGCACATTCTCGTCAATGGCGCGCATACATTGGTGCAGCTCGAAGTCGGCCTCCTCAGCGAAGGTGACGGGCTGCATGGCAACGAGTTTGTCGAACGACTTGCAACCAAACAGTTTCGTCATTTGTGAGAAGCGCACGCCGAGGTATTCGTTCGCTTTGAGTTGGTTCTGCCGTCGTTTTCCAAAAGGATAGATCACGAAAACGTTGTCCCAACCAGGTGCGAGTTCAGGATAAGGCTGCTTGGTGAGGTTGTAATGCGTCAGGAAACGGTTCAGCTCAGCGAAGCCCGAGTTGTTCTTGGCCAAGGCCACATAGAGCAGTTCGTTGCCATTGCGCACCTCCACACCCACGACGGGTCTGATGCCTTGTTTCTGGCATTCCGTCACGAAGTCAGCAGCGCCCATCGTCGTGTTGATGTCGGTCAAAGGCAAGACGGCATAGCCGAGCGCGGCGGCCTTGCTGACCAGGTCCGCCACCGGCATCGTGCCGTAGCATAGGCTATTATATGAGTGAGTTGTTAGTTGCAAGTTGTTCAGTTGTTCAGTTGGCAGTTGTTCAGTTAGCCTGCGGCACGATGAATGATTTGTTCGCCAAAACGTAGTTTGATCTTATCCATGGCGGCATAAAGATTCGTCAGTTCCATGTTGTCGTCAAACAAGGCCAGCTGCGGCGCCCCGCTGACCAGTTCGCTGAGGCGCACGCCCACCAGCCGTATCATCATTCTCCGATTATAGAGTTTGTCGAAGATGCCGTTCACCGTCTCACGCAGCACGTGGTCGAAGGCGGTGTAAGGGATGCGCTGCTGCATGTCGTGCGTATCGAAGTTAGAGTAGCGTATCTTCACCGTCACGCAACCCGTCAGTTTGCCTTGGCTGCGCAGGTCAAAGCCGAGACTCTCCACCATGCGAGCCAGACACTGCCGGATGGCCGTCACGTCGATGGTGTCCTGCTCAAACGTCCTTTCCTTGCTGATGGACTTCCGTTCCTGATAGGGACACACTGGCGTGTTGTCGTGCCCGTTGGCTTTCTTCCAGATGTCGAGGCCGTGCTTGCCCATGGCGCGCTCCATGGCAAGTGGTGGCAATCGACGCAGCGTGCCTATCTTCTCCACGCCCATTGAGCGGAGCAAAGCGTAGGTCTTCTCCCCCACCATCGGGATCTTCTGCACCGACAGCGGGTCGAGGAAGTCATTAATATAAGGTGTAGGCACCTGCAGCTCGCCATTGGGCTTGGCCTGTCCCGTAGCGATCTTCGAGACGGTCTTGTTTTCCGACAAACCGAACGAGATGGGCAGCCCCGACTCCTTGATGATGCGCTGCCGCAACTCATGCGACCACAGCTGGCAGTCGTGGAAGCGATCCATGCCCGTCAGGTCGAGGTAATGCTCGTCGATCGACATCTTCTCGTAAACCGGCGCACTGTCGGCGATGATGTCGGTCACCAGGCGGGAATAACGGCTATAAAGTTCCATGTCGCCCCGGATGAAAACCGCCTGCGAACAAAGCTGTCGTGCCATCCGCATCGGCATGGCCGAATGCACGCCGAACTTTCTTGCCTCATAGCTGCAGGTCGAAACCACGCCGCGGTCCGACATGCCACCCACGATGACAGGTTTCCCGTCAAGTGACGGGTTCACCAGGCGTTCCACCGACACGAAGAAGGTGTCCAAATCCAAGTGCAGAATCGTCCTTTCCATCATTTTTTCTCCTTTTTTTGCCTAAAACACTTGCATATTCCAAAAAAGTTGTACTTTTGACGAGTTTTTAATCAAATATTTCGCTGTAAATTTAATCATTTTATTCTAATATGGTTCAAAAAAAATAGAATAATTTCTCCAAATGCCTCGAATTCGAGGCAAATGAGATTTATCATGAGATTCCCCTTCGGGGAATGGAGTATGTCGTAATGTTAATTAGCGGCGGCCTGTGATACTCCTATCACTTTAAGACCTTGCTGGCCGCCGCTGTATCACACGATGACAAACCTCCATTCCCGAAGGGAATCTCAACAATCAAACAGTTAAACCATCAACACTTCAACAATATGTA
>JAEEGL013956560.1_pt1 | contig 23071 bp, 18 predicted proteins | sample 9134231 | NCBI WGS metagenome assembly JAEEGL01 (sample SAMN16246548, study PRJNA631951) | gut metagenome | biome: gut microbiome; feature: rumen; material: fiber-attached | host: Bos | place: Iran: Karaj | collected 2018-10
CCGATGGCACTTCTGTCCACAAACGTTGCCAGCAGCGAATAAACTATCGTCACAGCCAGCAGGATCAGTGGTTTAGTGTAAGATGTGTTCTTAGTATTCAATTGTATTTACCTCTTTTCATATACTTCGCTTACAAATTTCCTCAGCCTCTCCATGGCTCTCTCAACCTTTTCCGTATCTATGCAGTAGGCCATCCTGAAGTACCCGGGAGCGCCAAAACCGTCGGCCGGCACAAAGATAAGGTCGTAGTCCTTGGCCTTCTTGCAGAACTCCACAGAGCTCTCCTCCAGGGCCTTGGGCATTATATAGAAGGTTCCTCCGGGCTTAACTACAGTAAATCCCAGGTCGGTAAGGGTGTCATATATGATATTCATGTTGGTCTCATATACCGAGAGATCCGAAGTGAGCCCGCAGACCTTTGCCACCGCCTGCTGTATTATGGAAGGCGGACAATTGTGGCCTGTTCCCCTGGATATCTGGCCGCACATGGGCACTATCACGTCAGCTCCCTCGCAGGCAGGATTGACTGCCACGTATCCGATCCTCTCACCGGGAAGCGAAAGGGACTTGGAGAAGGAGTAGCAGCTCAGCGTGTTATCATAGAACCTGGACACATAGGGCGCATCCGCTCCCTCAAACACGATCTCCCTGTAGGGCTCATCTGAGAGAAGGAAGATAGTATGTCCGTACTCCGCAGACTTATCCTTTAATATAGAAGAAAGCCTCTCAAGTGTACCGGTGCTGTATGCAATTCCGGAGGGATTATTGGGGGTGTTGATAAGGACTGCCATAACCTTTTCGTTCAGCATTTCCAGGAATGCATCGAAATTGATCTGGAAATCCCTGGTGTTGGCAGGAACCACCTTCAGCTCACAGCCCGCACCGGTGATATATGGTCCATACTCCGGAAAATAGGGCGCAAAGGTGATGACCTGATCCCCGGGCTCTGTTACCGCCCTCACCGCATGGGCTATAGCTCCTGCCGCTCCGGTGGTTGGGAAGATGTGTTCAGGCCCGTAATTCATGCCAAAGCGCTGATTCAGAGACTTGGCAATCTCCTCCTTATACAGAGGATTTCCCAGGCTCGGTGTGTAGCCGTGAAGAGTCATGGTGTCCTCTTCCTTCAGAAGCCTCATCATCTCATCGGTAAATTCCTTTGGCACCTCCACACTGGGATTACCCAGGCTGAAGTCAAAGACGTTCTCATATCCTATCTCTTTTCCCCTGGCCGTGGCATATTCGGACAGTTCCCTTATAACCGACTTCGCCCCCAGCATATCTCTATATTGCTTATTTATCATATCCGCCTCCTGAAAATTTTTTTAGATTATATCACACTGAAGCGTGAGGTAAAAGACAAGGCTGCAATATGGACATGCCCCAAGCGCAGCCGTGACTTTACCCCGGACTCTAAATGAGCAGCTCCAGCATCTTGTCGATGATGGCCTCCGCATCCTCCAGGAGCTTCTGTCCGGCCTTCTGAGGATTGGTGTCTTTTTTATATTTGTAGACAAACACCGGTGTCCCTGCGCTGTGAAAGGCCATAGTCCCCTTATAGGATGCAATAAAGCCCGGAATCTTCCCTGGGTCTATCCTGGCATTTGGGTTCACCTTTATCTCGATCTCCCCGTGGCCGCCCTTAATCTCCGGGATGTACAGGGCATGGGCCTTGGAGCGCAAAAGAGATATACGAAGCAGATTGTCTGCTGCCACCGGCACCTCTCCAAACCTGTCAATGAGCTCATCCTTCATGTCGTCGCACTCAGACTTGCTCTCCAGGCTGGCTATCCTCTTATAGATCTCCAGCTTCTGCTCCTCATTTAATATGTATTCGTTTGGAATAAATGCATCCACATCCAGATCTATGCTGGTTGAGATCGAATCCAGGACCGCGTCGGTGGATTCCTCTCCCTTCTTGTATCTCACTGCCTCCCCCAGCATCTTACAGTAGAGGTCATAGCCAACGGCCTGCATGTGGCCGCTCTGTTTTTTGCCAAGAAGGCTCCCGGCGCCCCTTATCTCAAGATCCCTCATGGCGATCTTAAAGCCGCTGCCCAGGTCCGTGAACTCTCGGATGGCGGAGAGCCTCTTTTCCGCAACCTCCTTGAGCATCTTGTCCCTTTTGTACATAAGAAAGGCATAGGCTGTGCGGTTCGATCTTCCAACCCTGCCCCTTAGCTGATAGAGCTGGGACAGTCCCATCTTGTCGGAGTCGTGGATGATCATGGTATTAACATTTGGTATATCGAGCCCCGTCTCAATGATGGTGGTGGACACCAGTACATCGATGGTTCCGTCGATGAAGTCGTACATGATGCGTTCCAGCTCGGATTCCTTCATCTGTCCGTGGGCGAAGGCGACATTTGCCTCAGGCACCAGCTTGCCGATCCTGGCTGCCGTGTCTGCTATGGTGTTGACTCTGTTGTAGACATAGTAGACCTGTCCGCCCCTTGCCAGCTCTCTGACAATGGCTTCCCTAACCAGTTCGTCGTTGTACTCCATAACGTAGGTCTGTATTGGCATCCTGTCTCCGGGAGCCTCCTCAAGGACACTCATCTCCCTGATCCCCACCAGTGACATGTGAAGTGTCCTGGGGATAGGAGTCGCTGACAGGGTAAGAACGTCGATGTTCTCCTTGAGGCTCTTGAGCTTCTCCTTGTGGGTAACGCCGAACCGCTGCTCCTCGTCCACAACCAGGAGCCCCAGATCCTTGTAGCCCACATCGGAGGACAGGAGCCTGTGGGTACCTATCACGATATCCACCAGTCCCTTCTTCAGGTCCTGGAGGCTCTTCTTCTGCTCGGCAGCCGTCCTGAATCTGGACAAAAGATCTATCCGCACCGGGAAGTCCCTCATCCTCTCGGAAAAGGTGTTGTAGTGCTGCTGGGCCAGAATCGTTGTGGGCACCAGCACTGCCACCTGCTTGCCGTCCTGAACCGCCTTGAAGGCAGCCCTTATGGCTATCTCCGTCTTGCCAAAGCCCACGTCTCCGCAGATAAGTCTGTCCATTATCTTCGAGGATTCCATGTCGTGCTTGGTATCCTCTATGGCAGTGAGCTGATCGTCTGTCTCCTGGTAGGGGAAGGCGTCCTCGAACTCCTGCTGCCAGATGGTGTCTGAACTGAACTCATATCCCTTTGCCGCCTGGCGCTTGGCATAAAGCTCCACAAGGTCCTGTGCCACCTCCTCCACAGCCGCCTTGACCTTGGCCTTGGTGTGGGACCAGTCGGTGCCCCCGAGCTTGTTGAGTTTGGGTTTTGCCTTTTTCTCGTCGTCGGAGCCGCCGGAGGCGTACTTCTGTATCACGCCAAGCCCCGTGGCCAGCACGTAGAGATTGCCCCCGTCCCCGTATTCTATCTTGATGTAGTCCTTCACCACATGATCTGTCTCGATCTTCTCAATGCCCCGGTATATGCCAAGGCCGTGGTCCTCATGAACTACGTAATCGCCTATCTTAAGCTGCGAGAAGCCCTCTATCTTCTCACCCTTGTATGCACTCTTTTTTTTGCGCTTCTTCCGGGCATGCTCCGTGAAAATATCGCTCTCAGCTATAACCGCAAATTTGATGGTGGGATACTCAAAGCCCCCCAGAATCTTGCCGTAGTAGGTCATTATCTCAGCGGGCTTAAGGACCCTGCCCGGATCCTCACTGTAAAAAGCCGTCACCAGGTTGTCCCTCAGGTCCTCAACTATCCTCTTTGCCCTGGTCCTTGAACCGGACAGTATCAGCACCCGGTATCCCTGCTTCACATAGTTTTTCAGATCCTTCACCAGTGACTCAAAGCTGTTGTTGTAGGGGGCAATGCTGCTGGCCCTGATGTCCCAGCTCTTTTCCGGGGAAAAGAGATTCTGGGAAGCGGGCATCTTAAGGGAGGAGATCAGAACCCTTCTCCCATTTCCCATTCTGGCAATGCAGTTGTCCGTGGAGTAGAGGACATCCATCTGTCCCGGAAGGACAAAGCCCTTGTCGGCCCTGTTCTTCATGCTCTCACGAAACTCCGCCTCTATGGCCATGGCATGCTCTATCACCCTTCCGGGCTCGTCAATGAAGATACAGCTCCTCCCTTTGGGAAACATCTCCTGAAGGGTGACGGTATCCTCATAGAAATATCTTATGTAGCTCTCCAGGTTCACCAGGGACTTAAACTCCAGGAGTTGCTCCCTTAGTTCCTCAGTCTGGACCTTGAGCTGATGGGCCTCCTTGGTCTTAAACTCAGACCGCAGTGCTGCCACACATTTGTCAGTGTCCTCCTGTATCCTCTCAAGTCCCTCTTCAAGGCTCTTCTCATCCAGGATGATCTCAGATGCAGGATAGATCTCAATGGATTCCAGCTTCTCCAGTGACCTCTGGGAGAGAATGTCAAAGCTCCTGATGGACTGGATCTCGTCCCCCCAGAGCTCTATCCTGTAGGGATTCTCCTCCGTCAGGTCAAAGACGTCCACAATATCTCCCCTGACAGAAAACTCGCCGGGGCCCTCCACCTGATAGTTCCTGATATACCCCATGGTCACAAGCCTGTCTGCGATCATGGCCTCGTCGATCCTGGTCCTTTTGTCGATGGCCAGGATGTTCTCCTTAATGACCTCAGGCCTGATCTGGGGAGACATAAGGGCCGCAAAGGTAGTGACTACGGTTACGGGTCTCCCCTCCAGGAGCCTGCGAAGACACCTAATCCTCTGTCTGACTATCTCGTTGCTGTGGACGTCGGCCTGATAGAAGATCAGGTCCTTTGCGGGATATACAGTGACGTTCCTGTCGTAGAACTTGTAGTCCTCGTATATCTCTTTTGCCCTGAGATCTGAATAGGTCACGATTATCCTGTACTTGAAGTCAGCCCCCAGACCGTCTATGAAGTGGAGCTTCTGGGAGGCGACACAGCCGGTCACCTCGGCACAGGCAAAGGGCTTCTCCAGGTAACTGTTTATCTCGTTGTACTCATCAAGTTCCAAAAGAGGTGTAGTTATAGCTCTCATCTATTTCTTACCATTAAATCTGTTCATGGCGCTGTCCACGCCGTTTTCCATTATCTCTGCCACCGCTTCCGTGGCGTTTTCCACTGATTCTTTTATAAGGACTGCGTCCTCGCCCTCAAAATGTCCAAGGACCCAGTCCACCATGTCCCATTCCCTGGGCTTTTTGCCCACTCCGATCCGGACCCTGGAAAACTCGTCGTGCCCCAGCTTTGCTATTATGTTCTTAAGTCCGTTGTGGCCACCGGCACTTCCCTTGGGCCGAACCCTCAGCTTCCCCACGTCAAGATCCACATCATCCGAGATCACGATCAGGTTCTCCTTTGTGTCCACCTTGAAGTAATTGCAGATGGGTGCCACCGCCTCTCCGCTGAGGTTCATGTAGGTCAGGGGCTTTACCAGTATCACCCGGTGGGCCCCGATCCTCCCCTTGCCGTAGGCCGCCTTGAACTTGGTCTCGGTAAGGCCGATATTGTACTTGTCAGACAGGGCGTCTATGGTCATGAAGCCCACGTTGTGCCTGGTTCCAAAGTACTTTTTTTCAGGGTTGCCAAGCCCCACTATCACAAACATATTTCCGTCTTCCTCTTGCTCTTTTCCATGGAAAAGAGATTTCAAAAAATCAAACATTGTTCCTCACTTAAGTATTGCAAAATATAAGGGGCCTAGAAACCTAAGCCCCCAAATTATTACAATATGCATTTTCAATCAGCATGTCAACTCTCAGCCGGCTCTTCCTCTTCTGCGGAAGCCTGTGAAAAGGCCTCGAGTATGCTGTCCTGCAGCACTCCGCGCATATCGGAGTTGATGGGATGTGCTATATCCCGATACTCGCCATCCGCAGATTTCTTGCTGGGCATTGCGATGAACAGCCCCCTCTCGCCTTCGATCACCTTGATGTCGTGAACCACGAACTCATCGTCGAAGGTCACTGATACTACTGCGCGCATCTTGCCCTGCTTTGAAACTTTCCTGACACGAATATCCGTTATCTTCATTGTTGTATGCCCCCTTTGATACGGGAAACAGTTTCTTTCTGGTCTCCCATATTCAGTTTTTTATTCCCTCAGATGATATACCTTTCGTTATTCTCAACGACAACTTTGATACCATTCTCTTCTTTATAATAAGAGTTGGCCTGTATTGTTCCGTGACTCTCCACAATACAGTTCTCAATATGAGAATTGTCTCCGATGTACACGTCGTTAAGAATAATTGAATTCTTGATGTAGCAGTTGTTGCCGATAAAGGCGCCCTTGAAGATCACAGAATCCTCAACGGTTCCGTTTATGATACAGCCGCTGGATATAAGCCCGCTCTTGATACTGACGCCCACGTTGTACTTGGCAGGCGGAAGATCCACAACCTTGGTGTAGATACCGGGATACTCCCTGAAGAAGTAATGGCGGATCTCAGGCTTGAGGAAGTCCATGTTGGTCCTGTAGTAATCCTCTACTGAGGCGATATTGCTCCAGTAATCCTTGATCTTGTAGCCATATATTCTCTTCATATCCTTGTATCTCACAAGAATATCTCTTACAAAGTCGTATCTCTCCTCTTCCTCAGCCCGCTCAATGAGCTCAATGAGCTGCCTTCTCCTTATGACATAGATACCGCAGGAGATGGTGTTGGATTTGGATACAACAGGCTTCTCCTCGAACTCCTCGATCCTGGACTCCTCATTCATCCTGATGGTCCCGAATCTCTCGGTGTCGATGGTGGCTGGCATATCCTTGCATACCACCGTAATGTCTGCCTGCTTCTGGATGTGATACTCAAGGAGCTTGCCGTAATCCATCTTGTATACGCAGTCACCGGATGTGATGATCACATAGGGCTCGTGACAGCTCTTCAAGAACTCCAGGTTCTGGGCAATGGCATCAGCCGTTCCTCTGTACCAGAGGTTGCCCGAGGCCTTGACTGCCGGAGTGAACACATAGAGTCCGCCCTGCTTGCGTCCGAAGTCCCACCACTTGGAGGAACTGAGATGAGTGTTGAGGCTGCCCGCATTGTACTGAGTAAACACTGCAACTGTCTGCACATGGGAGTTGGTCATGTTACTCAGGGCAAAATCGATGCTCCTGTAAAATCCTGCAACAGGCATGGCGCAAACCGCCCTTTTCTTGGAAAGCTCCTGCATCCTGCTGCTACTGCCGCCCGCTAAAATTATACCAATCGCCCTCATACCACGTCACCTGCCTTATCTAATGTTCTTCCGCTGTCGAGGATGCCATCCTTATAATCTTCTGCAGTAGTCACCCCGCTGATCATGGTGTTCTTGCCTATCCTGACTCCATCGGGTATGACGGTCCTCTCTCCTATAGTTACAAGGCCTTCGCAGTAGATGCCCGGCTTGGTCTCGTTGGGAGCCTCCTCAAAGGCACCAAGCTCAACTCCCGAGCCTATCTTAGCCTTCTCTGCAATTATTGATTTTTCTATCTTGCAGCCGCCTCCTATCTCCGACTCATTCATGATGATGGAGTGGCTTACAACCGTGTCCTTGCCAATCTTGACGCCGGGACCTATGACTGAGTTGTAGACCTTGCCCTCAATCTCGCAGCCCTCACCCACGATGCTCCTCTCGATGGCGCTCTCGGGTCCCAGATACTGCGGGGGCTGAACATAGCTGGCAGTGTATATCTTCCAGTACTCCTCATAGAGATTGAACTCAGGCACTATGTCGATGAGCTCCATGTTGGCCTCCCAATAGGATGTGAGCGTTCCGACATCCTTCCAGTAGCCGTCGAACTCATAGGCGTAGAGTGACTGTCCCTTCTCCTTGCAGTAAGGGATGATGTGCTTGCCAAAGTCAAGCCCTGCCTGATCCCTGTTCTTGATAAGCGCCTCCCTGAGAACCTCCCAGGAAAAGATGTAGATACCCATGGATGCCAGGTTGCTGCGTGGATGCTCCGGTTTCTCCTCAAAATCCACGATGCGCTTGTTCTCATCTGTGATCATAATTCCAAATCTGCTGGCCTCCTCAATGGGAACCGGCATAACCGCAATAGTTGCATCTGCGCCGCTGCTCTTGTGGAAATCCAGCATGGTCTCGTAATCCATCTTATAAATATGGTCACCGGAAAGAATAAGCACATAATCCGGGTTATAGTTCTCCATGTACTCCATATTCTGATAGATTGCATTGGCAGTACCTGTGTACCACTCACTGTTCGCACTCTTCTCATAGGGAGGAAGAACCGTAACGCCACCGTAGTTACGGTCAAGATCCCACGGTATTCCGATTCCGATATGGGAATTAAGTCTCAGCGGACGATACTGTGTCAGAACGCCTACAGTGTCCACTCCCGAATTGATGCAGTTGCTCAGCGGGAAATCAATTATCCTGTACTTCCCTCCAAAAGAAACTGCCGGCTTAGCCATTTTGGCTGTCAATACTCCCAGCCTGCTGCCCTGTCCTCCTGCCAAAAGCATGGCGATCATTTCTTTTTTTATCATGTTCCACCTCGTTGCACTTTAATTAGTTGATTCACCAAATAACCGCTTTTTTCTTAAATTAAAGTATATCACAAGCGGACAATTAAAAAAATATTTAATAAGGTAAATTGAGAATATAATTTGGTTAAACGTTTTCGAATTTTCAGATTTTTCTGTTTTTTGACAATGGAGGAATTAGTGCTAGAATCAAAGTATCTTTTTTACATATATTAAATAAGAAGGATAGAGGACGAATATGTTTAAAATTGATTTCAGCAATCCGGTACACGTTTACTTTATTGGCATAGGCGGCATTTCCATGAGCGGCCTTGCGCGGATACTCATAGAGGAGGGCTTTAAGATCTCTGGCTCTGATTCCAAGGAGTCCGACATGACAAGATCCCTTGAATCCCAGGGCATCAGGATCTTCTATGGACAGAAGGCAGAGAACATCACTTCTACAGAGGACATCGATGTAGTTGTCTACACTGCAGCAGTTCATCCGGACAACCCGGAGTTCATGGCTGCCAAAGAGGCAGGGATCCCCATGCTCACCAGAGCAGAGCTCCTTGGTCAGATCATGAAGCAGTACGACCTTCCCATAGCAGTCAGCGGAACCCACGGCAAGACCACCACAACCTCCATGCTCTCCAAAATACTCCTTGAGGCAGAAACAGACCCGACCCTTTCCATCGGCGGGGTGTTCAAGGATATAGGCGGCAACATCAGGGTTGGAGGCTCCGAGTATTTCGTCACTGAGGCCTGCGAGTACACCAACAGCTTCCTCAGCTTTTTCCCCAAGATCAGCATCATAACCAACATCGACGCCGATCATCTGGACTTCTTCAAGGATCTTGACGACATCAGGCACTCCTTCAGGAAGTTTGCCCAGCTCCTTCCCTCTGACGGCACCCTTGTCATCAACGGCGAGATTGACAATATAGAAGAAATAACTGCGGATCTTCCATGCAGGATACTGACCTACGGCTCATCGGAGAGCTTTGACTACTACTCTTCTGATGTCACCTACGACGACCACGGCAATCCCTCCTTCACAGCTCACCTTCCAGGTGGAAAAGAGCTGTCTGTCAGGCTTGCAGTCCCCGGCATCCACAACGTATATAATGCCCTGGCAGCCATTGCTGTCTCAGATATCCTGGGAATTGATAAGGAGCACATGATCTCAGCTCTCTCACAGTTTGGTGGAACCAGCAGAAGATTTGAACTTAAGGGAGAGGTGAGCGGCATCACCATAGTCGATGACTACGCCCATCACCCCACAGAGATAGAGGCCACCCTCAAGGCTGCGCAGAACTATCCACACAACAGGATCTGGTGCGTTTTCCAGCCCCACACCTACACCAGGACAAAGGCTCTTTTAAATGAATTTGCCTCTGCCCTGTCCCACGCTGATAACGTCGTCCTGGCCGATATTTACGCCGCAAGGGAGACGGATACCCTGGGGATCAGCTCCAGAACCCTGTGCGAAAAGATCAGGGAACTGGGTCACGAGTGTAATTATTTTCCAACTCATGAAAACTTTAATGAAATAGAAAAATTTCTTCTGCAAAATTGCACTAAAGGTGATTTGTTGATAACCATGGGCGCCGGAGATGTGGTGAAAATAGGGGATGAACTCCTGGGAAGATAAAACTTATCCACATTTCCACCGTAAGTTTTCATTTATGTAAACCATATGTAGTGGATAAAGGTCTGACTGTCATTGATGGGCAGTCAGACCTGATTTTATATCACCGCCAAAAATAATCCACGCTATCCACATTGTCCACAAAACTTCTCCAATTCGGAAACCCTTGATATTTACTGGATTTCTTCGTCACTTTTTCCATATCATTTTGAAAATCCCCATGCTATAATCTGAATTGTTCCGAAGAATTAAACAATTTGTAACCATTCGGAAATTACAAAGAGCAGGTGATGATATTTTATGATGGGGCGTGTGAAAATTAGTTCTAATTGTGGGGAGGAATCGACAAATGTTTCAAACATATTTATTGACGAATACATGCAGGACGCAAACGATGCGCAGATTAAGATCTACCTCTTTTTACTGCGTATGATGAGTGCGAATCTGCCTACCAGCGTCACGGCACTGGCAGACAAATTCAACCACACGGAATCGGACGTGCTGCGTTCACTTAAATACTGGGAAAATAAAGGGCTGATTAGTCTCGAGTACGACACGGCCCAGAATCTGACCGGCATACATATGGAAGACATCGTCACAAAGTCTCAGAGGCACTATGGCAGAAGGAAGGGAGATGTTGTCGCAGCTCCCCAGGAGGCTCCGGCACAGGAGATTCCCGCACAGGCCATTCCCGCTACGGTTGTTCCACAGCAGGTAATCACGGCGCAGGTCGTTCCTGCTAAACCAAACTACTCGGCTTCGCAGCTGGAGGCCTTTGGACAGTCCGAGGGCTCAAACCTTCTGTTCCTGGCGGAATCCTACTACGGAAGGCCTCTGACACCTCCGGAGATGTCAACTGTATATTACATTCATGAAGAGCTCGGCTTTTCAGAAGATCTACTGGACTATCTGATGCAGTACTGCGTCGATAATCATAAAAAGGATTTCAGGTACATGGAGAAGGTTGCCATCGCCTGGAATCAGAAGGGCATCAAGACGCCAAAACAGGCTCGCACGGAAACCTTCAGGCATGACAGCGATATAATGACTATCATGCGCTCGCTCGGTATGGAAAACAGCCCTACTCTGAAGGAAGGCAACTTCATCAGCAAGTGGCGCGGGGAGTTGGGATTTTCGATGGAAATTATTTTGGAAGCCTGCGACCGCACTGTAATGGCAACACAGAAGAATCGCCTCAAATACTGTGACAGCATTCTTCGAAGCTGGCACGAAAACAAGGTGGCATCACGGGAGGATATCAAGAGACTCGATGCCGACCACACCGCCGATCTCGCCAAAAAGAGATCCGGGGCTTCCATATCATCCATCGATACCAAGCTTCGTTTGGACGGATCATCTATCCGTTCGGGCGTGAACCAGAACCACTTCAACCAGTTCCAGCATAACGCATACGATTTTGCTGAACTTGAGCAGAAGCTTCTGGATAACTAGGACTTTGATCTGTATTGGGGAGTACGATCAGGGTACCAATTTTGAGCTTAACCCTGTACTTCTGGTCTGGGGCGGTTATAAACCTTCCCCGGAACACGTACAGGGTTATTCTATTTGATTAGGAGAATTCCACATGGCACTGACCAATGCGCAGTATGATTCAATAATGCATGAATACGAGGACCGCAGGGCTCTCCACCGCCAGGAGATGGAGGATCGGCTCCTGAGCATCTATGATAGCGTTCCCGGGTACAGGGAGCTGGACGAGGAGACCGCATCAGCCAGCGTCGCCTTTGGCAAAAGAATCCTTGCCGGGGAAAAGCTTGATCGAAGCATCCTAAGGAACCAGCTAAAGGAGATCGCCAGACAGAAGCAGCTGCTTCTCATAGAATCCGGTTACTCCGCCGATTACCTGGACATGGGCTACACCTGCCAGGACTGCAGGGACACGGGATACATCGGCAACGAGAAGTGCCACTGCTTCAAGCAGAAGATCATAGAGACCCTGTATGACAAGTCCAATCTGCGGCTCCTCACCAAGAGCTGCAATTTCCGCAAGATGACCAGCCGCTACTACCAGGGCGAGGATCTGGAGAGATTTGAAAAGGCAAGAAAGGTGGCTGAAGATTTTATAAACAATTTCAGCTCCGACTACCAAAATCTCTTTATTTATGGTACAGTTGGTACGGGTAAATCCTTCCTGTCTATATGCATAGCGGATGAACTGCTTAAAAAGGGCCATTCAGTGATATACTTCAGCTCCCTTGAGCTCTTTAAGCTTCTGGGACAGCTTGCCTTTGACTATAAGAACAAACAGGAGCTTGCATCACTATACGATGATCTCTTTGACTGCGAGCTTCTTATCATAGATGACCTGGGCACAGAGCTGACGAACTCCTTTGTCGCCTCTGAGCTGTTCTCCTGCATCAACGAGAGAGATATGCGCAGAAAATCAACCATTATTACTACCAACTTCTCTCTCGAGCAATTACAGCAGACATATTCAGACCGTATTTTCTCAAGGGTCACCAGCAACTTCAGGCTTCTGAAGCTGTCTGGTCAGGATATTCGAAATATAAAGAAAATTGCCAGAAAAGAAAGCGAGGACATGAAATAATGCCAAAGCGAGAAGAAAAGCGCAATCTTGAGACCATACCTGTCGGTTCTCTGGGCATGATCCCCTTAAAGGGCACAAGACCCCTTGCAGAAAAAGTCGATTATTACCTTGTCAAGTGGAGAGCCGAGAGGGAGAACGAACACAAGGGAAGCCTGGCTTTCACAGGTTACGAGCGCCCCACCTATATCCTTGACGCCGAGATTCCCAGATTTGGAACCGGAGAGGCCAAGGGTGTCATCAAGACCTCTGTAAGAGGCGACGATCTCTATCTTCTTGTAGATGTATGTAACTATTCAGAGACCTATTCTCTCTTTGGACAGACCAATCACATGTCTCCTGATGATCACTATCAGGATCTCAAAAGAATCATAGCCGCCGTAGGGGGCAAGGCCAGAAGGATAACCGTTATAATGCCCTTCCTCTACGAATCAAGGCAGCACAAGAGAAATTCCCGTGAATCACTGGATTGTGCCATTGCGCTTCAGGAGCTTGTGAACATGGGCGTCGACAACATCATAACCTTTGATGCCCACGACTCCAGAGTTCAGAACGCCATACCGCTAAATGGCTTCGAAACAGTCAGAACAACATATCAGTTTATTAAGGCGCTCCTTCGAAACGTGGAGGATCTCCAGCTGAATTCCGAGCACATGATGGTCATCAGCCCGGATGAGGGCGGAATGAGCCGCGCCATATATCTTGCCAGTGTACTTGGCCTGGATGTGGGCATGTTCTACAAGAGACGCGACTACACAACTGTAGTTGACGGCAGGAACCCAATTGTCTCCCACGAATTCCTGGGCACAAGTGTCGAGGGCAAGTCAGTTATCATAGTGGATGACATGATCTCTTCCGGCGAGAGCATGCTGGATGTGGCCAGGGCCCTGAAGGAACGCAAGGCTGCAAGGATCTACGCTTTTTCAACCTTCGGACTGTTCACGGCAGGGCTGGACAAGTTTGATGAAGCCTACAAAGAGGGCATCATTGACAAGGTATTCACCACCAACCTCATATATCAGGCTCCTGAGCTTCTTTCCAGAGACTGGTACATAAGCTGTGACATGAGTAAGTATATTGCTTATCTGATCGACACGCTCAACCATGACGCCTCCATCAGCGATCTGTTGAATCCCGTAGAGCGCATCAACAACATCATTGAGCGCTACAACAGTGGAGAGCTCCGCGCCTCCATGGAAGCCGAGAAAAAGGCATAAGGTGTTAGCGAAAATATAATCCGGGCCCAAAGACCTGATCTGAGGGGCCTCACTCATAATTATTAATGCCCGGCAAAGGCTACTCACACTCCTTGGTGAAGGCTTTGTCGGGCGATTCTTTTTATCACATGATCAGTTCTTTAATATCCAACAGTTTGTCCACTCTGGCATACAGTTTCTTCATAAGTTCCTCGTCAGGTTCTGTCAGGTCTGGAACCATGATCACGTTGCAGCCGGCGAGATAGGCGCTGGTGACTCCATTGGGGGAATCCTCCACAGCGAAGGTTACTTTCGGCTCCATGCCCAGTTCGCTACAGGCATGGGTATATATGTCAGGGGCGGGCTTGCCTTGCTGCACCATGTCGGCACAGATTATCTTGTCGAAGCAGTCGAAGAGTTCGATCTTTTTCAGGTACCGCTCCGCCCTTCCATAGTTGTTGGCTGTGACCAGGGCTGTCAGGATGCCATTTTCACGAAGCCAACCAAGGATTTCTCTGGCTCCCGGTTTCAGGGGGATGCCGTTTTCCCTGATGATGCCTTCCACAAGGCTCTTCCTGTACTCTCTCACCGCCTGATAATCGAAATTCTCGCCAAACATCTCTTTAAATCTCATGGGCGCAAAGGGCCTTCCCAGGGAGCGGAATTCCAGAGCGATGTCATCGCTCACCTCATAGCCAAAATACCGAAGAGCCTCCGGCCATGCAGTCTGATAATATTTTTCTGTATCTGTAAGGGTCCCGTCCAGATCGAACAGGACTGCCTTTATCTCAGCTTTCTCCATTATCTCACTCCGGTCTTACGGTACCATATTTTTTCATTGCCATCTTCATAAATATGGGCTGTACAATAAAAATAATCACATATCCCACCACAAAACAGATTATCAGTGAGGGCAAGAACATTCCCCAGAAATTCAGCTGAGCCATTCCACCGCTCTGTCTCATGACCATGTTATAGGCAAGGAACACCATGACAAAGGTCATTACAGGGGTATAGATAAGGTTTGATATAAGGCTCTCCATAAGCCTTGCACCAAGAGTGCCCCTTATCAGGTTCATTTTTACAAGAACAGCGCCTGACACTTTCCCCATGGGAATCACAAGTCCGATCAATAAGCTTATGACAAAGCTCACCAGAAAGCTGACCACAAACCCAACTGGTGTAAAGTGCCCCGATGACAGAGTCCCCACAAGTGAGAGGCAAAAACTCATTGTTGCTGCCATCTTGATGGATATATCTCTTCCGATTTTTTTCATCTGATCATTCATTATGCCACCCTTCCGTCCGCTTACGAAAATCTCACCTGCAGACATCCAATCTGTTATCCCTGAAGTCCTGCTGCCTGCCTTATCATATCCTCAACTACGATATCATATATCTCTCCAATGCTGTTGCAGTACTCCAGCACCTTCCAGGGCTCATTGGTGTGGAAATGAATCTTTATAAGGTCCTCATCTCCTGCTGCTATCAGCGAATTGCCCTCAAAATGTTCCGTGATATAGTCTGCGATCTCATCCTCATCAAGATCCTCATCTCTCCTGTCGATAAGAAGCTGTGTATCATATCGGTATGCAAACTGATCATCTTCTGCGTCTATACTGTTAACTCCCATATTGTCCTCCTTGTCCTTAGTCTTCAAGCCTATTGTATCATCTATTTACTTAAGTTTGCTGTTTTTTGCGCCGCCAGTTTTATTGATGCTCTTTACAAAAGCCTTCTTCTCAGCCTTGGTTCCTGACTTAACTGTCACGGATGCCTTGGACTTGATCCTCTTATAAGCATTTTTGCCGATCTTTATATTTGCCCGCTGGTAGGTCATCTTGCCAAGTTTTCCGCAATCTGAGAAAGCATTTTTCCCGATGGATGTTACATTCTTTCCTACAATCAAAGTCGTGAGCCTGCTCTTTTGCTTGCAGGCATTTGCGCCTATTGCTGTAACCTTGTAGGCCACCTTATTGCCATCGTAAACCTTATCAGGTATCTTCAGGCTCTTGGGATTAGTGTTCACCTTCACAAGAGTAACCGTAGGGTTCTTGGCGGAGCTTGAAGTCACCTTGTAGGTTCCGAAGGAGTAAGTGAAGGTGCTTCCCTTTGCAAGGGGCTTTTTGCCTGTTACAGTTCCGTTTCCTCCATTATTTGACTTCTCCGGCTCCCTGATCTTAAATGAGTAGGATTGCATAGCGCTCCTATATGGTCCAAGGCCCCTGATGGTTACAGTACCGGTCCCCGGCTCAACATTATTCTCCGCAGTGACGGTAAAGTCCGTTCCCTCTATAAGTTCTATCTTCTCTTTTCCATTGAAGTAAATTTTAACCTTGGGAACTATCGGCTTACCGGTATAATCAAATTCCCTGTCACAACTGATGGAACACATACTAAAGTTCGCAGTAATCTCAATGGGAACTATCCTGGTTGTCCCCTTGAATCTTCCAAGACCAGTCACGATCATTTTTCCTGTGCCGGGATTGATGTTATCTTCATATGAAACTGTGTAGTCTACCCCTTCCTTCATGGGCATACCATTCCAGGAAAGATATACATCATCAGCTGTTTTAGGCTCTCCTGTATACTGAGTCATGAAGTCCTTCATCATGAAAGCCTCATTAATATCGTGTGAGACCACCTCCACCGGCAGGGTGACAGTTTTTCCGGTCAGTGAACTGGTCGCCGAGTAAGTTGTTTCTCCCGCCATCACTCCACGAAGCTCACCAGAATTACCGTTTGCGACTGTTTCATCTCCTATTCTTCTATCTTCATATTCATCGCAGAAGAAAGAGCCATAACTCACTTTTCCCTGAGATTCTATTCTGGTTTTCACGCTCATCATAATTTTACTGGGATACATCGAACACTCTGTTTCCAAAACCAGTTTATCAGAGACTATCATATTAGAATCAACAACAACCAGCTCTTCTCCCACAACATTTGAGCTGTCAAGTTCGGCATACTCATAGACCCAGCCGTCATTGGCCGGTGTCTGGGCTGACGCAGAGTTTCCGCTTGCAAACTCTTGCACCCAGAACTTTTTACCGTGTATACTGAAGCAGCTTATTGCAACTTTAGTAAAGCACCCCTCCAACATATTTCGCCTGTGGCCCTGGCCACTGTAACTCTCATAGTCTTCTTTCCAGGCATTGAAAACCTCTTCTGCAGAATCATACCCCCAGGCAATATTCTCGCCCATAGCCCCCATTGCAAGGCTGTCAGGGTAGGTTGTGAAGCAACTCTTGTTATTGGGTCTGGTGTGGGAATATATTACAGAGAGCTCCATGGCTCTTTGCATTGCAGCCTTCTCCAGTTCGTAATCATAAGTAAGCGGCGCCAGATTGGACTTCACTGTCTTGGTAATATTATCCGAATTCCAATACCATGCCTCTGACCCTGTCCTGAATGTGTTGATCATATTAAGCATTGATCTGGCGTTTGTCTGGCTGTATTCCCCGTTCCTGTAGATTGAGCATATATTGCCCGCCTTTGCCTCAATCGGCGGCACTGCCAGAAAACAGATAACCGCAGCTATTATGATAGTTAAAGATACTCTTCTTTTGTTCATACAAACTCCCTTCTTAAATAATATCAGTAATCCTCCTCGATCACGTTGATCTCCATGTAGTCAAAGGGCACTTCCTCGATAAAGCAGTCCTTTGTGAACCTGCATTTGGCGTGGCGCTGAAAGTCTTTTACAGTGCTGTCCAGCCAGATAGGCTTGGAGAGATCCATCTCGTAGCAGGCTTTTTCTATGGCATTCATGACCTTATGAGTTCTGGTTTCCTGGCTCTCATCGCATACCACCATGTCTTTTAACAGATGGTTGTCAGCAACGAGCCGTACCCACAATCTAAACATTTTTGCTGTCTCCAATGCTAATCTATAATCTGTGCGCTTCTATATTATACTCAATAAAGAATTTCTTTTCCATTTCAATATTTAGTTGAAATAATATTCGAATATTAATTTTTAAATTAGAAAAAAAACACAAAAACGACACAGATTGATCTTATACTAAAAACATAAAAAGGAAAGGAAGGGACATAAAAATGTTTGAAGACGAGAAGAACGAACAGCAGATAAATAACACAAATCAAGATAGATCAGCAACCACTAATCCGTACAGCGGCTACTCAGGTGGAAATTTCAGCGGGCAGAGCAGCCATGACAGCAACGACGGTAACAGCAGCCAGAGCGTTTACAGCAAAAACGACAGTCAGAGCAGCTATACCAATAGCAGCAGTCAGAGCAGCTTCGGCAGTAACAGCAGTCAGAGTAACTTCGGCAGCAATAACAGCCAGAGCGCTTACGGCAACAACAGCAGTCAGAACAGCTATGGAAGCAATAGCAGTCAGAACAGCTACAACAGCAGTCAGAACACCCAGAGCAGCTACGGCGGACAGACAGGCTACGGCTACGGATATGGCGGACAGAGCAGCTATGGCAGCTCCGGGCAGGGAGGCTACAGCTACTCCTATGGTCAGAACAGCTACAGCTACAATCCAAATGCGCAGACCGGCTATGGCACATATCAGTACAACACTTCAAATATAGGAGGTCAGCCTCCGCAGAACCCGCCGACAAAAAAGAAAAATGTCTTTGTCAGGGTAGTCGCAGCAATATGCGCCCTGTCACTGGTAGCAGGCGGAGGCTACTTCGCATATTCGGCCGCCAGAAGCTCAGGACTGTTTGCCAAAGACATCCAGGATGAGGAAACATCCCAGCCTGATACCTCCAATGAGACCCAGGAAGATAACGGAAGAGAGTCTGCTTCCTCCGACAAAGAGATTCAGACCACCACAGTGACAGGCGAGACAAAGGCCGTTGTTACCGACGTGACTGCAGTTGTGGAAGAAGTAATGCCTGCCATGGTCATAATCCACAACAACTACACCGCATCTGCCAGCTACTTCGGCTTTGTACAGCAGGAGGAAGCAACAGCATCAGGCAGCGGAATCATTGTTGGCGAGAACGAATCAGAGCTGCTTATTGCAACCAACTATCACGTAGTCGAAGGTGCTGACAGCCTTGAGGTTATCTTCACAGATGACAGTACGGTCGAGGCTGTTGTAAAGGGAACAGATTCAGATATGGATCTTGCCGTTATAGCAGTAATGCTGGACGACATCTCCAGCAGCACAAGGGATACCATCAAGATAGCAACCCTTGGAGACAGCAATTCCCTCAAGCTGGGCGAGCCCGCAATTGCAATCGGAAATGCCCTGGGCTATGGCCAGTCAGTAACAACCGGCGTCATCTCAGCCATAAACCGTGAAGTTGAGATATCCACTGGAAATACCCAGACCTTTATACAGACAGATGCAGCCATCAACCCCGGTAACTCCGGTGGTGCGCTTCTCAATCTCCAGGGCGAAGTGATCGGCATTAACTCCAACAAGATCGGCGGCGACACCATCGAGGGTATGGGATATGCCATCCCAATCTCAGTTGCGCAGCCCATCATCGACAAGCTCATGAATGAAAAGACAAGGCTCAAGGTTTCAAGCAATGAGCGCGGATATATCGGTATTTCCGGTGTGAGCGTAACAAGCGAAGTTTCTGCAGGCTACGGCATCCCCAGAGGCGTCTATGTTGCAGAGGTTTCCAGAGGCGGCGGAGCAGAAGCCGCAGGACTTGCCAAGGGCGATGTCATCACTGAATTTGACGGTCAGGAGATCACATCCATGGACGATCTTCAGACAAGACTGCAGTACTACGCCGCAGGCACAGAGGTAACCGTCAAGGTCATGAGGCAGGATGGTCAGGAATACGTTGAAAAGACCTATCAGGTAACACTTGGACATGGCGCAGGCGCCTCAAGCGGAGGTGATTCCAACGCCGGCCAGCAGGAAGACGCCGACGGCTTCTCACATCCGGGAACAGAGGAATATCATGATCACGAGCACAGCGAAGAAGGCGACCACTGATAATATTTGAGATCAAATGCCAATACACGTATACAAAAACAAAGCCCCGGGTATCATTATGATACCTGAGGCTTTGTTTATATATTATACCAGAATGAATAATTATTCGCCCGGTTTTCATCCAAAAATATCAAGGCCTGGACAAACACCCGGGGGCCGTTTCCGGTCTGGGCGTTAAGGATACGATGCTGCTGACTTGCATGGATACAATCAGACGACACATCTAAATGCCTTGATTCAAGCGGTTTGCCCCGCTGTATCAGCGGCGCGATTGTTACTTTATCAGACCTTCAAAAATATGGCAATAGTTTTTTAATAGAAATTTTATAAAAATTATAGGTTTTTTTAACATTTTTTTACACGCCCCATGTCTGCATAAAAATTTATTTCAAAAGCCCTGAATTTGCTGAATATTAGCAAAAAAATTACGGCAGGCCACTATATTTCAGCGGTCTGCCGTTTTGCTTTTTGCATATTTAATTAATCTTCATAACCATTAGGGTTCTGGCTCTGCCATCTCCAGGAATCCTCGCACATCTCGCGGATGCCGTTCTCAGCCTTCCATCCCAATTCCTCAAAGGCCTTGTCTGCCTTGGAGTAGCATGTAGCGATATCGCCGGGGCGTCTTGCCTGGATCTCATAAGGAATCTTGACCCCGTTGGCTTCCTCGAAATTCCTTACGATATCAAGAACACTGTAGCCAACTCCTGTACCGAGGTTGTAGATGCTAAGTCCGCTTCCGGGAGCAAGCTTCTTAAGAGCCTTGACATGTCCCACAGCCAGATCAACTACATGGATGTAATCCCTGACTCCTGTTCCGTCCGGTGTGTCGTAGTCGTCACCAAATACATTGAGCTTGGGGAGCTTGCCAACTGCAACCTGGGTGATATATGGCATCAGATTGTTGGGAATTCCGTTGGGGTTCTCTCCTATGGTTCCGCTCTTGTGGGCACCGATGGGATTGAAGTACCTAAGGAGCACCACGTTCCACTCCTTGTCCGCATTCTGGATGTCGGAAAGGATCTGCTCCAGCATGGACTTGGTCCAGCCATAGGGGTTTGTGCACTGTCCCTTGGGGCAGTCCTCTGTTATCGGGATAAAAGCGGGATTGCCGTAAACGGTGGCCGATGATGAAAAGATGATGTTCTTGCAGCCGTGCTTCCTCATAACATCCACCAGTGTAAGGGTACCTGTGATGTTGTTGTCATAATACTCCCAGGGCTTGGCCACTGACTCGCCAACAGCCTTAAGGCCTGCAAAATGAATGACGCTTTCAATATTCTCTTTTGAAAAGATATCCTCCAGAGCCTTCCTGTCTCTTATATCTGCCTCGTAGAAGGGTACCTTCTTACCTGTGAGCTTCTCAACCCTCTCAAGGCACTTTTTGCTTGAGTTGGCCAGGTTGTCCATAACTATTACATCGTGTCCTGCATTCTGAAGCTCTACTACGGTGTGGGAGCCGATATATCCTGCTCCGCCGGTTACAAGAATTGCCATATCTACCTCTTTCCGATCATTTATGGATCCAACTGTTCAATAGTTATATTGTTTTGTTACATGCTTATTGTAATTCCAGCAATAGGCAAATTCAATTTACTTATGTTAAAAAAAGCTGTCGTTTTGTTAACTGTCTGTGACCATCCCTGGAACTTACAGCTCAATGCCGTTCTGTTTGCAGAGCTCCCTTGCGGACTCTACCGAGTCAATTCCTTCTTTATTTTTAATAGGTGCGAACTCATGCTCCCTGACAACCTCGTAGGGCAGGCAGGTATCCAGCATGTGTATCATATCAAGGACAAGCTGCTCAAACTTGCATCCATTGGGTGACTCTGGCTTTATAAGCTGTGCGTTCTCATCTATATAAGGTATCTTCTTCTCAACCACATGCAGTGGCAGCTCCTTCTTTGCAATTTCAAAGAGAGCCTTCTCGTTAAACAGATAGTTAAGGATAACGCCATAGTTATATGCAGGATCGCCATTCTCATCCTTGGCATCCATCATCTCCTGAGAGAGCTCATAGTACTCTACAATTGAGGGCTTGCCGTCTTCCAGGCACATTACACCCACCTTCTCATCGGGTGCGTTCTTCCTCACCACCTTGGCTCCGCAATCAACGCCTGCAGTAAGTGTTGCACCAACAAAGCATGGGTCTGCTATTCTCTGAAGCACATTGTCCACAGCAAAGATGTCAACCCACTCTATTCCCTCCTTGAGGATGAGATCCCTGAGTCCTGCCTTGAGCATAGATGTGTACCATCCGGCATTTCCGTTTGGAGATGTGGATATCCTTGATCTGCTCTCCATGTATACCTTTCCATCATAGTCTGATGCCGGGGCCATGTCCTGCTTAAAGAATGTTATCTTCTCCTCTGGATAGCCAAAGAAATCGTGCTCCTTCAAAAAAGCTATCGTTACGTCATTGTTCTTTTCACTGGTCATGATGAACAGGCGGATGTAGGAGCCGTCAGCTGCCTTTACAGTATCCAAAAGGTTCTCTATGATCCTCTGGAAAATATAAACAGGCTTCGTCAGTCCTATGTCATACATTCCCTTGGGGTTGTCGGATCCGAGCCTTGTGCCCATGCCTCCTGCCAGGAGACAGGCTGCAACCTTGCCCTCTTTCAGGGCCTTGATGCCTGCAGCCGCAAACTCATCCTTTCTCTTCTTAATCTCAGAAACCTGCATTGCAGCCAGAGGTGCAAACTCTCCCCTGCCCTCGCTCTTTCCCAGGTTACTGCAATTCTTAAGAACCTCAAAGTCAGTCTCCTCGATCTGAGTCAGGAGCTCATTCTTTTCAGCGTCGTCAAGTTCATCGTAATACTTAAGAACATGGAGCTGTCCGTATTTTTCCAGTTTGGCCTTTGCTTCTTCAAATGTCATATTATTCCTCCGTTTTTAGTCGCTCGAAAGAGCCTTTTTTATCTCTTCGATAACAATCTTCAGCGCCTTGATGCGGGCGTATTTCTTGTCGACGGACTCAAGCACATACCAGGGCGCATATGTGGTGCTGGTCTTGGCTATCATCTCATCGATGGCTGTCTCGTACAGGTCCCACTTCTCCCTGTTGCGCCAGTCCTCATCAGTGATCTTCCACTGCTTTTCAGGGGTGTTCTGCCTGTCGGTAAAGCGCGCAAGCTGGGTGTCCTTGTCTATCTGTACCCAGAACTTGATGATTACTGCGCCCCAGTCCTTCAGCTCTTTTTCAAACTCATTGATCTCGTTGTAGGCTCTCTGCCAGTCATTCTCAGAGCAGAAGCCCTCCAGCCGCTCCACCATGACCCTTCCGTACCAGGTCCTGTCAAAGACAGTGATGTGTCCG
>JAEEGL013630803.1_pt1 | contig 23070 bp, 19 predicted proteins | sample 9134231 | NCBI WGS metagenome assembly JAEEGL01 (sample SAMN16246548, study PRJNA631951) | gut metagenome | biome: gut microbiome; feature: rumen; material: fiber-attached | host: Bos | place: Iran: Karaj | collected 2018-10
CAGGACGATCAGGATATTGAGCGTATACTGCTGGCCGAAGATCTTCGGGAACCAGCCGCCCATCGTGTTCATGTTGATGATGCCGACGGAGTGGGACTGCTTTCTGTCCCAGAAGTCGACGAAGAATTCGACGATCTGTATGGCGACATAGTTCATCATCAGGGTGAAGAGCGTCTCGTTGGTGTCATACTTCGCCCTGAATACGGCAGGCAAAAGCGCCCAGATGCCGCCGCACACTGCCGAAACCGTAAGCATCAGCAAAAGCAGCAGCGCCGTCGGAATACGATCGCCGAAATAAATCATCATTGCAGCCGTAAAGAGGCCGCCGATGAGGACTTGTCCCTCGGCGCCGCAGTTCCAGAAACGCATGCGGAAAGCCGGTGCCAGAGAAACAGAGATGAGTAACAGCAGGCAGGTATCGCGGATCGTGATCCAGATCCTTCGCAAGGTGCCGAAGGCTCCCTTGAACATTGAAACGTAGACCGATATCGGATCCAGTTTCGTCACGAAATTGATGAATAATGCTGAGATCAGAAGGGCGCAGACGATGGACAGGAAGATGACCAGCGATCTCTGCAGGAAAGAAGGATCGTCCTTCTTTGTGATGCGGAAAAGCGGTTCAGCGTGCATATGTTTTTCCATCATGCCTCTTCCTCCTTCTTCAGGTTCGTCATCAGATAGCCGACCTCCTCTTTACCGGCGGTCCTTCCATCCAGCATGCCGTTGACTTTCCCGGAACACAGGACCATGATCCTGTCGGATAAAGCCAGCAGGACATCGAGGTCTTCGCCGACATAGATGACGGCGACGCCCTTTTTCTTTTCTTCGTTGAGCAGGTTGTAGATCGCATAGGAGGTGTTGATGTCCAGCCCTCTGACCGCATAGGCCGTCATTAAGACGGTGGGTTTGTTGTTGATCTCGCGGCCGACCAGGATCTTCTGAACATTGCCGCCCGAGAGTTTCCTGACCGGATAGTCGAGATCCGGCGTCAGGACTTCCAGTTCATTTCTGATCTTTTCCGCCGTCTCTTCCGGCTTCTTGCGATGCAGGAAGGGGCCGCTTCCCTTGCGGTATCTTTTCAGCATGACGTTGTCGGTCATGCCCATGTTGCCGACTAAGCCCATGCCAAGGCGGTCTTCCGGGACAAATGCCAGATGCAATCCGTAGGAGATGATCTCCTTGGTGGAAAGGCCGACCAGCTCATGGACGCCGTGGGCCGTCGAATTGTAGATGACGGAAGAGCCTTCCTCGCATTTCTGCAGGCCCATGATGGCCTCCAGCAGTTCTTTCTGGCCAGACCCGGAGATACCCGCGATGCCTAAGATCTCACCGCTGTATAAGTCGAAACTGACGTCATCGACGACGAGCTTGCCGTCGATGTTTCTGACGCTCAGATTCCTGACTTCCAGTCTCTTGGCCTTGTCTTCGACAAAGTCTCTCGCAATATCCAGGACGATCTTTTCGCCGACCATCATCTCGGTCAGTTCCTGCTCGTTGGTGTCTTTCTTCATGAGCGTACCGACGCTTTCGCCTTTGCGAAGGACACTGATGCGGTCGGAGATCTCCATGACCTCATTGAGCTTGTGGGTGATGATGACCACCGCCTTGCCATCGTCGCGCATGTTGTGCAGGATCGCAAAGAGCTTTGTGATCTCCTGCGGCGTCAGTACGGCTGTCGGTTCATCGAGTATGAGGATCTCGGCACCCCGATAGAGCGTCTTGACGATCTCGAGCGTCTCTTTTTCCGAGACGGTCATGTCGTAGATCTTCTTGTCGAGATCGAGCTCAAAGCCATAGCGCGCACAGATGTCTTCCACATCCTTGCGGCATTTCTTCTCGCTCTGTGATTTCGGCAGGCCGATCAGGATGTTTTCCAAAGCCGTAAAGACATCGATCAGCTTGAAGTGCTGATGGATCATGCCGATGCCTAAATCATAGGCGTCCTTGGGCGAAGCGATATGAACTTCTTCGCCGTTGACGAAGATCTCTCCCTCATCGGGATAGTAGACCCCCGACAGCATGTTCATCAGCGTCGTCTTGCCTGAACCGTTTTCACCCAACAGCGAAAGGATCTCGCCCTTGTAGATGTCGAGATCGACGTTCTTATTGGCCTGTACTTTCTTTCCGAAACGTTTACAGATACCGCGCATCGATACTGCGATTTCGCTCATATCCACCTCCGATAAATAAACATTACAGGCTTTTGATATAAAGCCTGTAATGTTGAAAATGCAAAACAGTGATTAATTGAGTTCCGTGATTCCGTCGATCCTTGCCGAGAAGTAAGGAGCGCTTCTGAATTCTGATTCGTGGAAGTAGCCGTCGATCAGACATTCGGTTTCCGGAGTGAAGTCGGCGTCGACATCGCCCAGAATGGAAGTCGGGGTCTCGCCGCCGATCGTAAAGGTCGAAGCATCGAAGACGTGCAGTGAACCGCTCTTGATTCCGTCGATTGCGGCAGCAACTGCAGCATCGGTGCCTTCAGCACAGGCCTTGCCCAGATCAGTGATCTCGACAGCGCCGGTCTGGTAACCTTCAGACCAGTCGGTCATGATCTCTTCGCCGTTTTGCCATGCGCCCAGGGCGTAGGTGTAGAACTTCTCCCAGACATTGGAAGCGCTCGTTAAAGCGACATCCGGTGCGACGTCCAGCATGGAGACGTTGTAGCCGACGGAGTAGGCGGTGAAGCCGTACTTGTTGTCTTCCATGTTCTTCTGAAGCTGGGAAGGAGCGCCCGTTGAGTCAGCGTGCTGGCCGACGATGACGCAGCCCTGCGACATCAGATCATCGGCGACGGTAGCTTCCGCCGTCAGATCGAACCAGGAATTGGTGTATTCGACAAACATCTCGACATTGGGGAAGACGGACTTGATGCCAAGGAAGAAAGCAGTGTAGCCGGAGACGACTTCCGCATACGGGAAGGCACCGACGTAGCCGACCCTGACATTGCCCTCAGCGGTGAAGTTTTCTTCAAGCAGCAGACCGTTGTCGCTCAGTTCCTTGATCTTCATGCCTGCAACGACACCGGAAACGAATCTTGATTCATAGGTCTGCGGGAAGGCATTCTTGAGGTTGCTTAAGCCGGAAACGGCAGCGGTATCGCCGGTGTCGGCGATGAAGGTGACTTCCGGATATTCCTGCGCAGCCTGCTGCATGAAGGACTGGTGCGCGTAGGAGTTGGAGATGACCAGGGTGGCGCCGTTTTCGACCAGGTCGATCGCCATGTCGTAGGTCGTCTGGTCTTCCGGTACGTTGTACTTCCAGATGATGGCCTCATCGGGGATGTTCAGCTTTTCAGCGGCTTCTCTGATGCCCAGCATGTGCGCATAGGTGTAGCCTTCATTCTCGTCACCGACGAGGATGATGCCGACTTTCGGGCCGTTGTAGCCTTCTTCTTTTTCTTCCGCCGGAGCTTCTTCCTTCTTGGAGCAGCCGACCAGCGCAAAGATCATCAGCAGTGCCAGTAAAACAGTCAATAATTTTTTCATACAATCTTTCCCTTTCTTTTTCCAATAAACATAAAAAGCTTCTTGAAAGAAATCATGAATTGTAATAAACAAAAAAACACTATTCTTTAAGAAGAACTTCAACAGGAGCCGATTGCCTGACTCCTTTCGTAATCCTATCGTCCATGTGATAGAAAGGCGAAAGGCGATTCTATCATAGTCCTGGTATTTACGGCACCAGGGTAGAGACTCCTTCACCATATCTGAAGGATTATACGATATTTTTACCCCTTTACTTTAGCACAAAAAAACGCTTTTATCAGCCTTATCGATGACCTTTTTCCGAAAAAGACAGATGTAAGCGTTTTACTTTGTTTCAATTCTTTATCAGATGGTTTACCAGTAGTCGGCAGAGAAGGAATACTCTCTTTCTTCGACTTCAATTTCCTCGCAAAGCGACTTTTCAATGTGGATGTAGCGGCTGTTTTGAATCAGGGCAACGGCAGCTTCGATCTCCTCTTGACTGCCCTGGATCTCCATCGTGACGGAACCGTCCGCCTCGTTATGCACCCAGCCGGTGAGTCCCAGCGACTCCGCCGCCATCATCGCCTGAAAGCGGAAGCCGACACCCTGAACCCTTCCGAAAAAGTGATAGTGTCTTCTGATCTTCTTTTCCATCTTTACATCCTTCTGCAGCACTCTTTCAGCTGAAAGAAACTCCTTTGCCTTTTCAAGCTGCCTTTCAGCTTCCTTTCTGCCAATCGCATAGACCCTTCTCAGTTCCTCGGGATCCTTTTCGACCCTGCCGATATTGAGGTTCTCGGGCGGCCGTATGACGAAGATCTCGCCTCTTGCTTCCTTCTTTTCGATCTGGCTGATCTCGTGGTTGTACATCACATGGCGCTTCTCCATCGCGTCCACCAGCATGGGATAGTTTCTCATGACGATCCGGATCAAGGGAAGCAGCGCGTTCTTCTTTTTGACATAGCCTTCTGGCTGGGTGAGTACGACGACGTTTCGATCATAGCCCTCCGATTCCATGAACTCGAGCGGTATCGAATCGGCAACACCCCCATCCAATAATTCATAGTTTCCGATCTTCACGATCCTCGAAACCAGCGGCATCGAAGCGGAAGCGCGCATCCACTGCATATCCGCTTCCCCGCCGTCAGTGCACTCATGGAAGACGCACTTGCCGCTTTTTACATCGGTCGCACCGACATAGAAGGCCATCGGATTTTCGGTAAAGGTCTTCGTATCAAAGGGGTCGAGGATGTAGGGCAGTTCGCGGTAGCAGAAATCGACACCGTATAAGTCGCCGGTCTTTATCAAAGAAGAGATCGAGCAGTAGCGCTTGTCCCGGCAATAGGTCGTGTTATAGCGCAGGGGCCTGCCGATCTGTTTTGACTTGTAGTTGCAACCGAAAACCGCACCGGCCGAAATGCCGACTGCACCGTCAAATTCGATTCCGTTTTCCATGAAGACGTCGATGACCCCGCAGGTAAACAGTCCCCGCATTGCTCCGCCTTCCAGAACCAGGCCCTTTTTCATTCTGTTTCTATTTTACCATCATTGAGTAAAACAGGCCTGTTTTACACAGGCCTGTTTCGTTTTTGTTACAGTCTTTATCTGTCGTAGACAAATGCCCGGTCGTGACCGGAGTGCAAAGCATCATAGATCTGACCCGGACGGTCGCTGTCGCCGACCAGAATCAGTCTGTCGCCGAATGCTTTTCTGAACTCTTCAAGCTCCGGACGCACGGATGCAACGCCCATTGCCAGGATGACTGTATCGGCCGGGATCTGCGTCTCTTCACTCGTGTGCGTGTCCCTGACGGTCACATAGCCGTCATTGACTGACATCAGCGCCTTTCCCTTGGCGATCGCACCGCCGGCTTTCATGATCTCCTGCGCCAGATGCATCGTGATGGACGGATAGAGGTTTCCGCCGACCTTGTCGAGCATTTCAACGACCGTGACCTTGTGGTCCTTGGCCAGCGTTTCCGCCGTCTCGAGACCCGTGACACCGCCGCCGACGATGACGAGGTTTTCACCCTTGACTTCCGCCTTGCCGGCCAGGACATCCTCAGCTGTGACTGCCTTGTCGATGCCTTCCAGGAGCGGACGGACCGCCTTGCCGCCGCAGGCCATGAAGACCGCTTCGGCGCCGCTGTTTTTGATTTCTTCCACTGTTCCCGGCGTATTGAGCTTCACTTCCACGCCGTAAGTCTTCAGCTGTTCCTCCATCGTTTCGACAAATTCCGCCAGCATTCCCTTGTTTGGCGGAATCGCAGCGAGATTGACTGTTCCGCCGAGTCTGTCGGACGCCTCATAGAGGACTGTTCTGAATCCCCTCTTGGCCAGGGTCAGCGCCGCTTCCATACCGGCCGGACCGCCGCCGATGACGGCAACCGTTCTGCCTTCGCCGTTTTTCAGAAGCTGATCGTCGCCCCATTCGAACTCTCTGCCCAGGATCGGGTTGAGGGTGCAGCCCAAAGGCAGACCGTCGTTGAGAATGCGGAAGCACTCCATGCAGCCCAGACACTTTCTGATCTGTTTTTCCTGACCGTCTCTGGCTTTCGCGACCCAGTAGGGATCAGCCAGATGACCTCTGGCGATGCCGACATAGTCGAAGTCGCCGTCTTCCAAGAGCTGCTCAGCGAATTCCGGATGCTTGATGTTGCATACGGCGATGACCGGAATACTGACCGCCTTTTTGATGTTGGCACCAAGATGTCTCTTCCAGCCTTCCGCAAAGTAGGAAGGTTCAATGATCGTTGCGCCGGAATCATAGGTGCCGCAGCTGACGTTGAGACAGCTGATTCCCAGGGCTTCCAGATACTTCGCCTGTGCGATGCCGTCTTCTTCTGTAATGCCGTCTTCCAGATAGTCGCTGCCGTTCATTCTGACAGAGATCGGGAACTTGGGACCGCAGTAGGCCTTGATGCCCATGATGATCTCGGTGATGAAGCGCATCCTTCCCTCAAAGCTGCCGCCGTACTTGTCGGTACGCTTATTGGTGTGCGGGGAGAGGAACTGGGAAACCAGATAGCCGTGTGCCGCGTGGATCTCGACGCCGTCAATTCCTGCCTTCTGGGCAATGACTGCACCGGTGACGAATTTCTTGACCATGGCCTCGACTTCTTCGGTCGTCAGAGGTCGCGGCTCTTCGCCGATGACCTTGCATGTGACATTCGATGCCGATACCGGCTGTTTGCCGCCGATCAGACGGCTGGGCGTCTGGTTGCCCGGATGATGCAGCTGGACGAAGATCTTCGTACCATAGGCATGGACTGCCTCCGCCAGATGAGAGAGCTGGGCAATCATGTGGGTGTTGGTGACACTGAGCTGATTCGGCGTGCCGACACCGGTCTCATCGTCGACCCTGGTGATCTCGGTGATGATCAGTCCGACACCGCCCTTTGCGCGCTCGGCGTAGTAGCGGATCATTCTGGCTCCCGCTTCACCCGTCGATTCGGCAAAGGAACAGCCCATAGCCGGCATGACGACGCGGTTCTTGAGTTCAAGATTGCCGATCCTGCCGGGTTCAAACATTTTCCTGTAAACCATTGTGACTCCTTTCATGATTCATGATGATGGTTTTTACTCTACCTTTATTATAAATTCATATGTGAATTCTTTCACAACCTGTTTTTTGCTTTCGCAACTTGTAACAAAAAAACCTTCCGCCAGGAAGGTTTTGTCCTTATCTGAGATATTCCCTGTTCTTGAGATCCTTTTCGATCCTGAAGATCGCCTTGAAGACGACGATGATCTCCATTCGTCCTAAGAACATGCCGATGATGGCGGTCCACAGAATGACGGGGCTCGCATAGTAGTTGGTGATGCCGACAGAGAGTCCGACAGTCGAGATGGCTGAAGAGAATTCAAACATCGCATCCTGCAGAGAGTAACCGTAGAGCGTAAAGATCGTCGATCCCAGCAGGAAGAGGATCAGATAGAAGAGGATGTAGCTCGAAGTCAGGCGGATCTCTTCATTATGCAGGTTGTATTTTTCGCCGAAACGGGTAATATGATGCGAGGTGATGACGCGCGGATTCAGGATCGATTCCCGGATGGAATAGTAGATGCCCTTGAGGGCGATGATGACGCGGTACTGTTTGATGCCGCCGCCGGTTGATTCCTGGTTCCCGCCCACCAGCATCATCAGCACCATGATGGAGATGAAGCCGGGAGGAAGCAGTCTGAGATCGCCGACTGAGATGAAACCGGTCGTCGTGATGCAGGTCACAAACTGGAACAGCGAGATTCTCAGGCTTTCTAAAATGTTTTCCGTATAGCCGCTTTCCATCAGATTGAAGGTCATAAACGAAGCGAAGATCGCCAGCAGGATGATGAAGAACTTCGTCTCGCAATGGTTGAAGAACTTTTTGAAACGTCCGCTGAAGAAGTTCAGGTGCAGCATGAAGTTGGTCTGACCCATGATCATCAAAATGATCGTGATCAGTTCGATCGGCAGGGAATGATAGCCGTAGATGCTTTCGCCGATGACGGAGAAGCCCCCGGTGGACAGCGCGGCGATCGCCGTGTTGATCGCATCGAAGACCGGCATGCCGCAAAGGATGTAGGCGATGATGCCAAAGGCGATGTAAGCCGAGTAGAACGACAGGATCAGTCTTGCGGATTTTGCGATATTGGGCAGGATGCGGTCGTTGTGTCCTTCCGCATTGTAGAGGTTCAGGCCGTATTTGTCCGCAAAAGCTGAGGTGATGATCAGAACGAAACCGACGCCGCCGACAAACAGGGTGATGCTTCGAAACATCAGAAAGATGTGCGGTGTATGATCGACGTCGACGACGGAAAGACCGGTCGTTGAAAAGCCGCTGGTCATCTCAAAAGCCGCCTGCGTGAAGTTGTAGTCCCCTTTTAAGATCCAGGGAATTGTGGAGATCAGTATCGCCAAAAGCCAGATGAGGACCAGCAGCAGCGAGTCGTAGTGCTTCTCCAGTTTCAGGATCACCGTATTTCTCAAGGCCCATCTGGTGATCAGACCGATGATGATGGTGATGACACCCGGGATCAGGAAGCAGGAAGCGTAGCTGATCTCGGAAGGATAAAACGGCAGCACCAGCAGCGGAAGCAGCTGTATGGCACCGATCATCACCAGAAACATGCTGAGGTAGAAGAAGACAAGACGATAATAATCTTTTCTCATTTCCTTTTCCTCTGAAAGATGGAGATGACCTTATTGCGGTTTTCGGCTGTCGTGACGATGAGGACCTTATCGCCCTCCTGCAGCGTCATCTGGCCATTGGGAATCAGAGCGTTGTCGTTGCGGATGATCGAAGCGACCGAACCCAGATCCGAGATGTTGATCTCAGCCAGCGTCTTGCCTGTAACTGTCAGACCTTCCTTGATCATGATCTCATCGATGAAGATGTGTTCATTTTCTATGGAGAGTGAGTTGACCAGGTTTTCGACAGAAGTCAGATTCTTGATCCTCTCTCCGAGCAGATAGGATGAAGACATGGCCATGTCGATGCCCAGTTCTCTGGACAGGGCGACGTTCTTCGGGTTAATGACGGTCGCGATACAGCGCTTGGCATTCATCGTCAGCTTTGCCATCTTGCAGGCGACATAGTTCTTGTAGTCGTCCTCCGACAGCGAAATGAAGAGGTCGCAGTTTTCAGCTCCCGCTTCTCTCAGGTCCGTCCTTCTTGTCGCCTTGCCGCGCATGCCCGGAATGTCGTTTTTTAAGGAAAGATACTCGCACACGTATTCATCCTCGTTCAAAACGACGAGGTCGTTGTGCCTTGTATTGAACAGCGAAATAATGTAATCGGCTTCATGGAAGCCGTCGGCAATGACGATCTTCATTCCTTCACCTCGCTGTTCTTTCTGTGGTTGAACCAGTCGAGCGAAAGATCGAACGGACAGATGCAGTTGACTCTTTCGTCCACCAGGATGCGCTTGCGGGAGTCCTTGAGACGGATGGTCACATCCGGTACGTTGTAGTGATACGTACACAGATCCGCGAGAAAGACATTGATGTTGTCATCGTCGGTGACGGCGATCAGGTGGTCAGCCGCGGCGATCCCGCACTTCTCCAGGATCGAACAGTCTGTCGCATCCCCCACTTCAACATAGCCGGAATATTCTCCCAGGCGGTCGATCTTTTCCTTGTCCCTGTCGAGGACGATGACGTTCGACAGTTTCTGCAGCGATCTGGCGATCGTGCTGCCGAGCCTTCCGGCCCCTATGATAATCGTATTGGAACTGCTCATCACAAACTCCTTTACCGTATCTGAAAACGGATTTTTACAATAAATATATTATAAATATAGTTTTTTATTAGTCCAGTATTTTTGAAACAAAAAAGGTGTTATCGCATAACACCTCTTTCTTATGATTACGTAAGAAAATTCTCCTACTTGTAGTACCTCATGTTTTCGAAGTACTTGTTGACGATGCCGTTGAATTCTTCCCAGAGTTCATTTTCGTGTTCTCTGCCGGCGTTGCCGACCTCTTTCCACTTCGCTCTGAGTTCCTTGATGCCGTTGACTTCCTCATCGGTGAATTCACTTCTGGCGAGATAGATCTTTGCCTGAGCGATGATTTCTTTCTTTGCTTCAACTCTCTTGGCATAGGTCTCTTTCATCTCATCATAGTAGGCATCTCTTCTTTCAAAGAAAGCTTTTCTTTCTGCCAGGAACTGCTGCCAGAGATCGTCGTCATCGCGGCGTCCGGCACTGCCGACCTTCTTCCATTCGTCCATCAGCTCGTTGGATCTGTTTCCGGCTTCCTTGATGTTTTCAATGCCGGCAACTTCCTTGGCCTTGGCGATCAGGTCTTCCTTCAGGGCCTTGTTGGCTGCGAAGGTTTCCTTCAGGTTTGCGAAATATTCGTTCTTCTTCTCGAAGAATTCCGTTCTGACGGCGCTGAATTCGTTCCAGAGCTCGTCGTCCTTTTCTTTATTGATACGACCTGCATGCTTCCAGTCTTCCAGAAGCTGCTTCATCTGCTCGGTACCCTTCTTGAAATTGTTCTTGTTCAGGATTTCCTTTGCCTGAGCGATGATCTGGTTCTTGCGGTCTTCCGTGTTGATGTAAACATCACCGGCTTTTTCCGAAAGTTCATCCATCATCTTGTTGAATTTCTCGCTCAGTTCCTGATCGGAGAAAGATTCCTCTTCTTCTCTTACGCGAGGCCATCTTCTTTTGAGCTCTTTGGCTCTGAGGAATGCAAGACCTGCATCCTCCTGCTCCAGAAGTTCTTCCATCTGGGCAATCAGTTGTTCTCTAATGTCGTTCTTTTCCATGTACTCTGCCACCTACCTACTCTTACTATTCTATCATCATTGGATTGAAAAACGCCATAGGAAGATTTCATAATCATTTTTTCAAAAAAGGAGAAGCGGACAGATCCGCTTCTCCTTGTCTGTTATTCGGCTTTTGTCCACTTCTCGAATTCTTCGTCCGTTGCCAGTACCTTATGGGTCTCAGTCAGGACATGCTCATATCCGGCCTCGTAGTCGACACCCTGTTCATCCTTGTTGTAGGTCAGAGCGATGCGCTTCTTCTCTACGATCGGATTGGGATGCGGGATGGCCGACAGCAGCGATTTCGTATATGGATGGATCGGATTCTCGAAGATCTCATCGGTCGTACCGGTCTCAACGATGTGACCCAGATGCATGACGCCGATCCTGTCGGAAATGTACTTGACCATCGACAGGTCGTGGGCGATGAACAGATAGGTCGTACCCAGTTCATCCTGCAGGTCTTTCATCAGGTTGACGACCTGCGCCTGTATGGAGACGTCCAACGCCGAGATGCATTCATCGGCGATGACCAGTTTCGGGTTCATGACCAGTGCCCTGGCGATACCGACGCGCTGTCGTTGACCGCCGGAGAACTGGTGCGGGAATCTCGTCGCCTGTTCTCTTGAAAGTCCGACTCTGTCCAGAACCTGGTTGACCATATCATCGACTTCCGCCTGCGACTTGCAGATTTTGTGGATCTCGAGTCCTTCGGCGATGATCTCCTTGACCTTCTTGCGCGGGTTCAGGCAGGCCATCGGATCCTGGAAGATCATGGCCATGTTTGTCCTGAGATAATTCTCGTCCTCCTTGCTCAGCCTGCCGGAGATGTCGTGACCGTTGAAGATGATCGTTCCGCCCGTAGGCTGATAGAGCCGGATGATGGCGCGGCCGGTTGTCGATTTGCCCGAGCCGGACTCACCGACCAGACCGTAGGTCTCGCCTTCATAGATATCGAAGCTGATGCCGTCGACCGCTTTTGTGACCTGTTTGCGGTTGACGCGGAAGTACTGCTTCAGGTTTTCAACGTGAAGCAGCGGCTGTTTCATTTCACTCATTCTACGCCGGCCTCCTTCTTCATCTTTTCGATTCTGACTTTCAGTTCCGCCGGAACCTCTACCTTCGGAGCATGGGGATCGCACAGCCAGGACGCAACTCTGTGCTGACCACCGACGTCATACATCGGTGGTTCCTCGCGATAGTCGATCTTCAGCGCAAACGGGTTGCGTGGCGCAAACGCGTCGCCCTTGACTTCCTCCATCAGGTTAGGCGGCGAACCGGGGATCGCAAAGAGTCTCTCAGAATCCGTGTCGACATCCGGCATGGAGCTAAGAAGGCCCCAGGTGTACGGGTGACGCGGATCGTAGAAGACTTCGTTGATGTTTCCTTTTTCGACGATGCGGCCGGCATACATGACGGCTACATAGTCGGCGACCTTGGCGACAACACCCAGGTCGTGTGTGATATAGATGACCGAAATGTTCTTCTTCAGCTGGATCTCCTTGATCTTTTCAAGGATCTTGGCCTGAATGGTGACATCCAGCGCCGTCGTCGGTTCATCGCAGATCAGAATATCGGGGTCGCAGGCCAGAGCGATCGCAATGACGACTCTCTGACGCATGCCGCCGGAAAGTTCATGCGGATACTGCTTGAACGTCTTTGCCGGTTCACTGATGCCGACTTCATCGAGAAGCTGCAGCGCTCTGCTTGCCGCTTCCGCCTTGGAGACGGCCTCGTGTTCCAGAATGGGTTCCATGATCTGCTTTCCCACCGGCATGGTCGGGTCAAGCGAAGTCATCGGATCCTGGAAGACCATTGCGATGTGCTTGCCGCAAAGTTTGTAGCGGATGTCCTTCTGGGACATCTTAGTCAGGTCATATTCGGTCTCGCTGCCGTCCTTTTCTCTGCAGCGGTAGATGATCGAACCGGAATCGATGTGGCCGTTGGAATCCAGAATGCCCATCATCGTCTTGACGGTGACGGACTTGCCGGAACCGGACTCGCCGACGATCGCGATTGTCTCACCCTGGAAAAGGTCGAGACGCACGCCTCTGATCGCCCTTACCGTTCCGTAGTTTGTCGTAAAGGAGATGCTGAGATCTCTGATCGACAGGACTCTTTCGTTTTTATCTCTCTTGAATTTTGCCATAATGTCACCTACTTGTTTAACATCTTCGGATCAAATGCATCACGCAGACCATCCGCAAAGAGATTGAAGCACAGCATCAGGATGCCCAGTACGATGACCGGGATGATCAGAATATGGGAATATGTCGTCATGGATTTATATCCGTCGGACACCAGGGAGCCCAGGGATGCCAGCGGTGCCGGTACGCCCAGACCCAGGAAAGACAGATACGCCTCAAGGAAGATCGCGCTCGGAATGGAGAACATCGAAGTGATGATGACCTGTCCGAAGATGTTCGGCAGAACCTCCTTGAAGATCAGCCTGAATTTGGAAGCGCCCAGCGTCGTGGAGGCCAGGATGTATTCCTGTTCCTTGACTTTAAGAACCTGCGCTCTGGCGATGCGTTCCATGCCGATCCAGCCGGTCAGGACCAGCGAGAAGATGATCGAGGAGATGCCCGGCTTCAGGACGAGGCCAAGCAGCGTGACGACCACCAGCGTCGGGATGCCGTTGAGGATCTCGGCGATTCGCTGCAGGATCATGTCTACTCTGCCGCCGATAAAACCGGAGACAAGGCCGTAGACCATGCCGATGAAGATATCGACCAGGACCGCCGCAAAAGCGATGATCAGGGAAACTCTGGTACCGGCCCAGACACGGGTAAAGATGTCTCTGCCCTGCGTATCGGTGCCGAACCAGTAATAGATGTCTTTGATGCCTTTCGCCGCATACTGGTCGTTTCCTTTGAAATAACCGTTGGCGATTCCAAGCTTCTCGAGACCGGGAATGCGGGGAACGATACACTCGTGGCCGAGGTTGATTGACTTGTAGGTGTGTTCGTTCATCGAAGGACCGAAGATCGCCAGCAGGATGATGATCACAATGATGATCGCACCGATCAGGGCACCTTTGTTTTTGGAGAAGTTGCCCCAGACGTCCTTCCAGTAGGAAGAAGCCTTATAGTTCTTGTCGATCAGCTTCTCACCGGCTTCATGCGCAAATTCAAAGTCGTCGGGAAGGAATTCATGATTCTTGATCTCGCTCATTTAACCCTCCTTTGCGACCCTGATTCTCGGGTCGATGATACCGTAAAGGATATCGACGAACAGCATCACCGCGATGTACATCACCGAGTAGATGAAGGAGCAGGCGATCGTGACGTTGTAGTCGTTCTGCTGGATGCCGGAGATCATCAGCAAGCCGATGCCCGGAATGCCGAAGATCCTTTCAATGACGGAAGAGCCCGTCAGCAGGTTGACAAGCAGGGGTCCCATGACGGTGATGATCGGAATCAGCGTATTTCTCAGCGCATGTCTGATGATCATCTTCCAGGACTTGACGCCCTTGGATTCTACCAGAAGGATATAATCTGAATTCAAAACATCAAGCATTTCCGATCTCGTGAATCTGGCGATGTTCGCCGTCGGCGAGACTGACAGAGCCAGTGCCGGCAGGATCAGCGATTTGAACGGCATCGTCTGATTGTAGAGGATCGGGAGCAGTTTCAGCTTATAGGCGACGTAATAACAAAGAAGCAGTGCGCACACATAGGAAGGAACACTGACACCAATGACCGAGATGACGGAACACAGGTTGTCGATCCAGGTGTTGTGATTGAGCGCAGCCAGGATGCCCAGTATGAGACCCAGGATCGTGCCGAAAATCATCGCCATGGCGCCGACCGCGATCGAGATTCCCAGACGCCCTTTAATCATGTCTGAAATCGCAAAGTTCTTGTTGATCGCATAAGATACGCCAAGATCTCCCGTCAGCATGTTCTTAAGGTAAAGGAAAAAGCGAACCAGCAGCGGTTTATCCAGACCGTATTTCTGATAAAGCAGAGCCAGTTGCGCTTCCGTCAGTTTTTCATCATTAAAAGGTGTACCCGGCATCAGGTCCATCAATAGAAACAGAACCAGGATGATCACCAAAAGAGTTGCGATCGAAATCATAACTCTTTTCATAATGTATTTCTTCATATGCACGCTCCTTTCACAAAACAATAGAGCGATCAAGCTCAACTCAATCGCTCTAAAGTTTCATACTTAAAGATCAGCCTTTATTTATTGACTACGATATGACGGTAGCTGTCAACTGCAGCTGAGTGGAATTCGATACCGCTGACACTCGGGCTGATGATCATAGCGCCGCCTGCCTGGAATACAGGAATGACAGCAGCGTCGGTCTTGACCAGCTGGATTTCAGCATCAAGGAAATCTTTCCATCTGACGTTGGCGTCGGTAGCGCCTGCGCCTCTTTCAGCGTCGGCAACCAGTCCGTCGTATTCCGGAGAGTTGTAGCCGCCGTCGTTGTTGGAAGAGTTCGTCGAAACAAACAGATCCATATAAGTCTGAGGATCGCCATAGTCCGGGCCCCAACGGGTCAGCATGACATCGTAATCGTGATCGTGCGTATTACCTGCGAGATCGAGTCTTTCTTTCTTCGGCTTGCCGTTGAGATTGACTGTGAAGCCAACCTGTTCAAGATAGAACTGGATACGCTCTGCAGCCTTGATGATGGAATCGCCTTCATCCGTACCGTATAAGAGTTCGAATGTGACATCATGACCCAGTTCTTCAACTGCCTTTGCATAGTATTCCTTTGCAAGATCAGGATCGTAAGCTACGACCTGGCCTGCATCGTCACGGTAGTCCTTGCCCGAAGCAGGATTGGAAGCCAGACCGATCGGAATGATACCGCCGGCTGCGACAGAACCATCGTTCAGAACTCTGGCGATGTCTTCTCTGTCGATTGCATACAGCATAGCCTGTCTGACGTTTGCGTTTGCCATATCGGCAGCGCCTGTACGGTCATGGACGTTGTTGCCCATATTGACAGACAGATAGTACATGTAACCTGCAAGTCTGTTGACAAAGCCTTCAACATCCTTGTTGGCATCGACCTGCTCACCTGATAATGAGACGTTGTCGAGGTTGCCGCTTTCGTATTCCATCAGAGCAGTCTGCGTATCGGTGATCTCACGGAAGACGACTTTCTCAGCGTATTCGTTCGCATACTTTTCAGCATTCCAGTAGTTCGGATTCAGTTCGAATTCGAAGGAATAGCCGGAAGTCCAGGAAGTCATCGTGTAAGGTCCGTTGTACAGCAGATCGTTGACGGACAGCGAGTACTGATCGCCCTTCTCCTCAACGTACTTCTGGTTCATCGGGAAGAATGACGGGAATGCAGTCAGAGCTACAAAGAAACCTGAAGGTGTGGAGAGCTTGACGACGAACGTCTTGTCATCCGTTGCCTCATAGGATTCTACGGAAGCCGTTTCCAGCATCCAGCTGTAATCGGATGCAGTGTCGGGATCGACCAGTCTGTTCCAGCCATAGACGAAGTCGTTGGCCGTGACAGGATCGCCGTTTGACCATACCGCATCACGCAGATGGAATGTGTAAGTCAGACCATCATCGCTCAGATCATAGGACTCAGCCATGTCGGGGAGCGGATTGCCGTTCTCATCCAGTTCCATCAGACCGGAAATGCACATCGTTGCAGCAATGAAGGACGTGCCGTCCGTTGCGATATGATGGTCCATAGAGATGATGGGTGTCGGAGCCTGAACGGTAACGGTTCTTAAAGCCTTTTCGGGCTCGGATTCACCGCCGCCGTTGCCGCCGTTGCCGCCGGAGCAGCCAACAAGCAACAGTAACACCATCAGGATCGAGAATAATTTTTTCATTTGAAATCTCCTTTCGAGTGTTTAAATGTTTCAATAATCTATATGATAATCCAAATGAAAAAAGATGTCAATCAAATGTGAGAACTATTTTCATTCTATGAAAATCTTTTCATAATTGTGATTTCCTTGTAATATAATAAAAACAGGAGCGCAACATTATGAAAACGATCTACTTTAACGCAACAGTCTACACCGGCGAAGGCTTCGCAAAAGGGTTTGTCATTGAAGACGGGAAATTCCTCGGCGTCTTTGAAGAGATCCCTGCATATGAAGATGCGGAATGCGTCGACCTGAACGGAAAATTCGTCTGTGCAGGCTTCAACGATTCCCACATGCACATCCTGAATTACGGGCAGTCTCTGATCAGCGCAAAGCTGGGCGAGCACACATCCTCCCTGAAAGAGATGATGGACTATATGAAAGAATATATTTCCTCTCTGGATCTGAAGGAAAGCAGCTGGATCAGAGGCAGAGGCTGGAATCAGGATTATTTTGCCGATGTAGTACGCATGCCGAATAAAAACGATCTCGATGCACTCGATAAAGAACATCCGATGATCCTTACCCGCGCCTGCGGGCACTGCTGCGTCGTCAACTCCAGAACACTCGAGATCGCCGGCATCGATGAAAATACAAAAGCTCCGCTTGGCGGTGCCATCGATTTTGAAAACGGACTCTTATATGACAATGCGATCGACCTGATCGAAGGCTATATCCCGCTTGCGGACAAGGAAGAGCTCAAGAAGATGATCGAAGCCGGATCGAAGAAGCTCAACAGCTTCGGCATCACCTCCTGCCAGAGCGACGACTACTGCGTCTATCGGGACATCCCCTTTGAGACAGTCAATGAAGCGTTTACGGAACTCGTCGAAGAGGGAAGACTGACGGTCCGCGTCAATGAGCAGTCCAATTTCAACGACCTCGATGAATTCAAACGCTTCGTAAACGCCGGCAACATCACCGGCAAGGGCGATGAGATGTTCAGGATCGGTCCTCTCAAACTCCTTGGCGATGGCTCGCTTGGCGGCAGGACTGCGCATCTATCAAGGCCCTATGCGGATGATCCCTCCGTGCAGGGATTCTCCCTGTTCACGGACGAACAGTTCAATCAGATGATCAGCTGTGCCAACAGCCACAACATGCCGGTAGCCGTCCACGCGATCGGCGATGCCTGTCTCGACAAGGTCCTCAATGCGATCGAAAACGCATTGAAAGAGAATCCGCGCGAAGATCACCGGCACGGTATCGTCCATTGCCAGATCTCAAGGAAAGACCAGCTGGAGAGGATGATCCGGCTGAAGCTGCACATCTATGCGCAATCGGTCTTCCTGGATTACGACAACCACATCGTCGAAGCCAGGGTCGGAAAAGACCTCGCCTCGACAAGCTACAGCTGGAAGACTTTAAAAGATGCCGGCTTAAGCGTCTCCAACGGTTCAGATGCGCCGGTTGAAGTACCTGATTCTTTAAGAGGTATCGAATGTGCCGTGACCCGCACATCGCTGGATGGAACGGGACCCTATCTTCCCGAGCAGGCCTTTACTGTCAAGGAAGCCATCGATTCCTTCACGATCGAATCCGCGAGGGCGTCCTTTGAAGAAGACTTCAAAGGTCTCATCAAAGAAGGCTATCTGGCCGACTTCGTCGTTCTGGACAGAAACCTCTTTGACATCGATCCGCACGAGATACACTGTGTGAAGGTATTAAAGACCTTCCTCAACGGAGAGTGCGTCTATGAAGGGGCATGAGCCCCTTTTTTATGCAAGAAAAAAGCTTCTTCAGAAGCTTAGTTTTCTTCGATATTCAATGTCGACGAGAAGCGCAGCAGCACCAGCATCGTAATGATCGCCGTCAGCAGGGTGATGACCCCGCAGATTTTTACCAGCGCCGCAAACAGATCGATCGGCAGGAAGTTCACGCAGAGCGACAGTGCCTGGAAGATGATGTAGACGATCAGGTAGACATATTTCAGGATCTTGAGATCGCCGACGCAGTTTGAACCGTAAGCCCTGCCGATCTTCTCCAAAAGCGTAAGCAGAGAGAAGATGATGATGGCTTCCAACAGTGATGCGCCGCTCTTGTACAGCGTCAGATCGTATTTTGGCAGGACATATTCGGCAATCATCAGTCCGGCCGAGATGAGTCCCAGCAGGATCGATCCCCACTTCAGCCAGCCGCTTCCCTTTTTGAAGCCATCCAGATAGCTGAAGGCAAAGGCGATGATGAACCAGCCGATGAAATCCGGCATGACGTTGATCGCCTGCGTATTGAATTTTATATTCAGGTTGATCAGGGTGAATATGAACCCGATCGCGATAAGTCTGATTCCTTTTTTAATGCTCATAGTGTTTCTCTTTTAACGGTAATTTCTATTATACACAATTCAACCGTGTTGCAAAGAAAAAAGAACTTCCTTGCGGAAAGTTCATTTAACATAATTTACCACAATTTAAACATAATCCTGGTACAGTGTTTTTATACCATATACTTGCAAGGAAGTGAGGCCTTGCCGATACCAGCCCCCCTATAATTGTATCGTATATATTTATCCCCTTAAATAATCAAGAGAACTGCCCCCGATCATTCGGGGGCTTTTCTTATTCATTTTCTGTTTTTAAATATCTGTACTAGATGACTTCGATCTGGCACATCTTCATCGTCGTCAGGGCCGCTTCATGGCTTGCCGGTGTGACGCCGGCGCAGCAGTTTTCAAGCACCTTCACGTCTTTCTCATAAAAGGCCGCCTTGACCATCAGTGCGTTGGAGACGACGCAGATATCCGTGCACAGTCCAAGCAACGTAATATCCTCGATCCCTTCCTGTTCGTCGATTTCCTTCAAGGTCTCGATCAGCTTCTCGCTGCCGAAGGTTGGCTTGTCGATGATCAGATGTTCTTTTTTCTCTGCAGCTGCAAGGATCTCCTTGCGGATCTGCCAGCCGTCGGTATTCTCAATGCAGTGAACGACCGGAAGATGTCTTCCTTCGCTGGTCTCCATGTAGTTTTCCTGGTGAGTATCTCTGGTGCAGATGACGAGACCGTCGAACTCTTCGATCGTCCTGACGACGTTATCGACGATGGCGCACGCCTCTTTGGTTCCCAGGGAACCGTCGATGAAGTCGTTCTGCATATCTACTGCGATCAGTATCTTTTTCATCGTTTTTCCTCCTTAAAATACGAAGTTGCCGTTGCGGAAGACGGGTATCACCGTTCCGTCCTTCTGAATGCCGTCGATGTTCATTTCTCTGGTGCCGAACATGAAGTCTTCATGCTGCATCGAATCGTTGGCGCCATGCGCCAGAAGCTCTTCCTTGGACATCTGCTCGCCGCCCTTGATGTTTTCGGGATAAGGTCTGCCCAAAGCCAGGTGGCAGGCAGCATTCTCGTCATAGAGCGTATTGAAGAAGAGGATGCCCGACTTCGATACCGGGGAATCGTACGGAACCAAGGCGACTTCACCAAGATAGGAGGAACCCTCGTCGAATTCCAGCAGTTTCTTGAGCGCGTCCTTTTCCTTCTTCGCATCGAAATCGACGACTTTGCCGTTTTCAAAGCGGAGCCAGAAATCCTCGATGACTTTGCCGTTGTAGCTCAAAGGCTTGGAGGCATAGACGATGCCGTTGACCGAAGTCTTAAGAGGCATCGAAAAGCACTCCTCCGTCGGCATGTTGGGATCGAAGAAGACACCCTTGGGTGTCGTCGAACCGCCGCCGACCCAGATATGGTCCTCGACGAGGCCCACCGTCAGATCGGTGCCCAGTTCGCTGGTGAAATGCAGCTCTTTGAAATCGTAACTGTTGAGTTTCTGAGCGTGTTCCAGCATCTCCTCGTCGTGCTTCGCCCATTCGGCGATCGGATCGTTGTCTTCGCTGACGCGGGTGACCGCAAAGATTGCGTCGCCCAGCTTTTCGAAAGCTTCCTCGTCGCTCAGATCGGGGAAGACCACTTTCGCCCACTCCACGGAGGGAACGCCGAAGACGCACCACTGACCCTCGTTGTTCATCGTGTAGGACATCAGATCGGCCATCTTGGCGTAGTAGGCCGCATTGGCGATCCTGATCTTTTCACCGTCGACATCGGCCATTGCGCCCGGCTTGTCGGAAACGATCGAAATGTAGCAGGCGCCGCTGTCGTGCTGGTGTTTGGTCTTGTCGTAGCGCCACTGCGGAACTTCCGCAAGCGTTTCGTTGGACATATAGCGGAAGCCCATCTTGTTGAGCTCGCTGTCGCGCCATTCGACGGATACAGATTTTGCGCCGGCTTCATAGGCGCATTTCACGACTTTTCTGACAAAATCGGCATCGTGAACATTCGCATTGACGATGACCGGCTGATCTTTCTGGACGTTGACGCCCTTGACAACGACGAGCTTCGCCAGCTTGTCATACATTTTCTCACTTACCATAAAATCCTCCCCCGGCGGTCACAGAGACCGCTTTCTTCCTCTATTATTATATGGGTATTTCCCGCTTTTTTCTCGGGACATGATTGAGGGTATAATAGAAATAATCACTGAGGTCATACCAATTGTTAAAATCATGAACAGATATTTTCTTTCCATCATGGGTTCCTATGTGGACCACTATTACAAGACGAATACCTTCCCGGAAGAAGGCGACTTTGTCCATGCGGAGTTCATCTGCCATTCCGCCGGCGGCTGTCCCTTGAATGTCGCTGCGATTGCGGCGGCCAAAGGCATTGAAGTCAAGGCCCTGGATATGCTGGGCGAAAAGGAAGAGACGACGCAATTCCTGCTGGATGAAATGAAGAGACTTCACATCGACACGAGCCACATTCAGATCGCCAGAGACGTGACCAACGGCAAAGTCCTGATCTTCCTCACCGGCGACAACCGGACGATGTTTTTGCTGGATCCGAAAAGGCCCTATTACGATGTCGATCATAAAATGCAGGACCTCCTCAACGGCGCAGGATACATCTATACGCTGATGCACATGATCAACCGCTCCTTCAGCTGCATCGATCCGCTGCTGGAAGCGAAACGAAACGGCGCCCGGATCATCCTCGACGGATCCAGTCTCTACGATGATCCCTCCCGGACGAAGATCCTCTATGCCCTGTGCGACGGACTCTTCATCAACGAGAAGAGTTATGAGAGGCTCGTTCAAGCATCCGAGAAAGATCCGAAGGAACTGTTCTTTGAAAGCGGCGGCGAATTCATTGCCGTCACTGAAGGTTCAAGGGGATCGACCCTCTATCTGAAAGACGGGACGATCTTCAAACCGTCACTGAAGAATGTCGAGATACTCGATTCGACGGGTGCCGGCGATGCCTTTGCGGGCTGCTTCATCGCCGCCCTCATGTCGGGGTACAGCTATGAAAAAGCCCTGTCTCTGGCAAGCGTCAACGGCGCCTACGCCTGCACTGTCTTCGGCGGATTGGGCGGCGTCGCCGACTTCGATACCTTATTCGCTTTTGCAAAGGAGCACGATTATGAACTATGACAGAATGGAAGACTGTTTTGCCTCGCTGAAGGACAAGGTGTCCTATGCTCTGAAACACACAGATCTTCAAAGCGTCTTTGAACAGCTCGATGCCATCGAAGGGCCGACGCTGGTCTCGGGTGTCGGCGGCTCATCGATCGTCGCATCCTTTCTGGCAAAAGTGCTCAGAGAGAAGAAACACATCATCGCGACCTTCGCCTATCCCCGCGACCTGTGCTACATGGATCTCAAGGCCTACCAGAACGTCATCGCCGTATCCTATTCCGGAAACAACATCGGCGTCGATGCGATCCTTCATCTGCCTTTGAACAGATATCTGCTGACCGGCAGTCCGCGCGAAGATCTCAACAACATCGTCTACACGATGCCGCTGGAACGCTCCTACGTATCGGTCTCGGCGACTGTCATACCTTTGATGATCCTGCTGCTGTACTATATGAACGATACTCAACTGATCGAAGAGATCCTGGACAGCGAGACCGGTCTTGTTTCAGACAACGATCACTATGAAGTCATGTCCGGATACGAGACTTCAACGGCGGCGACCCTGTTTGAGTCCTCGATCATCGAATCCGGCATGGGAAGCTGCGTCCTTCACGACAAGTACAATTACTGCCACGGTCGGATCAACATAACAAAGTCCGTCTCTTCCGATCTGGTCTTCTTCAGGATGAACAGCGAGCTTGACGATGTTCTCTATGAGACGCTGCAGAAATACTATAAAAAGATCCTGCTCATCGAAAGGAGATACGAAGACGACGTAATCAACGACGCCTACGCATCGATCATCGCACTGAAGTTCATACGCAACATCGCCAGACTGAAAGGCGTTGACATTTCCGACATGAAGGAACTGCCGGACAACGATGTGCTTTACCGTTTCAATGGAAAAATCTGATCTGAAAACATCCCTCATCGGGATGTTTTTATTTTTATTAATGAAGGTGGCTGACGTCTGCCGCGATCTCTTTGTGATCCTGTCTGATCTTTCTTTTTCATTTTTACAGTTCAAACATCGGATACAGGCCGACGACCTCTTCCGCTTTGATGTATGGGATGTGTGCCTG
>JAEEGL013679097.1_pt1 | contig 23070 bp, 16 predicted proteins | sample 9134231 | NCBI WGS metagenome assembly JAEEGL01 (sample SAMN16246548, study PRJNA631951) | gut metagenome | biome: gut microbiome; feature: rumen; material: fiber-attached | host: Bos | place: Iran: Karaj | collected 2018-10
ATGCTCTTGAGGATGAGATCGAAGATCAGATAAACAGAAATATGGAGGATATCAAGTTCCCCATCGGTCCCGGAGTAGGAAAGATCAAGTTCCGCACCGATGCCAAGGAAGAGTATATCAACCACTCCGTAAGAAGCGTTCCCGTGGATCTGTCCGGACTTAAGATCGTGGCCGACTGTGCGGAGGGAGCTTCTCACTATACATCCATCGAGGCTCTTGAGAAAGCCGGAGCTACCGTTATTCCCATTCATAATCATCCCGACGGTACCAACATAAACGCTAACTGCGGCTCTACTCACATGGAAGAACTCAAGGCCAGAGTTGTGTATGAAAAGGCTGATGTGGGTCTTGCTTTTGACGGTGATGCGGACAGACTTCTTGCGGTTGACGAGCTGGGAAATATCGTTGACGGTGACCAGATCATGGCTATCATCGGACGTAATATGAAGGACAACGGAATCCTCAAGGGGGATACCATTGTTGCCACTGTAATGAGCAACCTGGGCTTTACCCTCTGCTGCGAGAGAGAGGGCATCAAACTTGAGAGAACCGCTGTAGGTGACAGATATGTTCTTGAGAGAATGAAGGAGATCGGGGCTTCCCTGGGAGGCGAGCAGTCCGGACATATCATTTTCCTTGATGAAAATACCACCGGAGACGGACTTTTAAGCGCACTTCATCTCCTTAAGGTCATGGTTGATTCCGGTAAAAAACTTTCGGAACTTGCGAAGATCATGGAGGTTCTGCCCCAGGCTCTTGTAGGTGCCAAGGTTGCCAATCATAAGAAAGAAAAATACATGGAATATCCCGCCATTGCTGATGCCATCAAGGCGGTTGAGGAGAAATTTGCAGGTGAGGGAAGAGTTCTCATAAGGCCTTCCGGTACCGAACCTCTTGTCAGAGTCATGATCGAAGGCAAGGACCAGAACCTGATAAAAGAGGAAGCTGAGAAGCTTGCAAACCTCATTCAGGATGTTATGTTTTAATTGTATTTACCCCCTTAATCTGTTATCATATTTAGGAGGGGAAGTCGGTAAAAAACCGACTCGGAAAGGGTACGAAAATGGTATCTCAGAAGGTATTGATCAAGAACCCCACCGGTCTTCATTTGAGACCCGCGGGTATACTTTGTAAAGAAGCAATGCAGTACAAGTCACTGATCACTTTCAGATTCGGTGACAACAATACAGCCAATGCAAAATCGGTTTTGAGTGTTCTTGGTGCATGCATCAAGTGTGGCGATGAGATCGAGTTTGTATGTGAGGGCGAGGATGAAGAGAGTGCTCTCAAGGGGCTGGTTGCCGTTGTTGAGAGCGGACTTGGCGAGTAATCCGGGAAGAAATAGCAAGGGCAGAGATTATTTCTCTGCCTTTTTTTAAAATTATCGGAGGAAGAAATGTCTGAACTTACGGTTATTGTTCCATGCAAAAATGAGGAAGAGGCCATACCTCTTTTTTATGATGAACTCATAAGATGCACCTCTTTTCTTGCCGCAAGGAATACTGAACTTAAAGTGGTCTTCATAGATGACGGATCCGATGACGGTACCGTAAAGGTTGTCCGTGATCTTCATGAGAAGGACGAAAGAGTTCATCTTATTTCTTTTTCCAGGAATTTCGGCAAGGAAGCAGCCATGTATGCGGGCCTTAAGGCAGCGGATTCCGACTATGCCGTTATCATGGATGCGGACCTTCAGGATCCCCCTTCGCTTCTTGAGGAGATGTTTAAATATCTCGACGAGGGATATGATTCCGTTGCCACCAGACGTGTAACTAGAAAGGGAGAGCCTCCCATCAGAAGCTTTTTCGCAAGACGTTTTTATAAAGTCATGAAGAAGCTTTCCGATACCGAGATCATGGACGGAGCAAGGGACTACAGGCTCATGACAAAACAGTTTGTTGATTCCGTTCTTTCCATGACCGAGTATAACCGCTTTACCAAGGGCATCTTCGGATGGGTAGGCTTTAAGACCAAATGGATAGATTTTGAAAATGTTGACAGAAGTGCCGGCAAGACCAAGTGGAGCTTCTGGGGACTTGTTAAGTATTCCCTTGAAGGCATTACCGCTTTCTCCACCAAGCCCCTTGTGCTCAGTTCCATGCTGGGTATTTTCTTCTGTTTCCTTGCCTTTCTCATGATCATCTTCATTGTTGTGAGAAGGCTTGTCTTCGGCGATCCTGTTGCGGGCTGGGCAAGTACCGTTACCATCATCATATTTATCAGCGGCGTGCAGTTTTTCTGCACCGGTATTCTTGGCCAGTACATTGCCAAGGCATATCTTGAAGTGAAGGAACGTCCCCTGTATATTAAGGACGAAAAGAACTGTTTTTAACCGGGATAATGCTCATGATAAAGACTGTTCTTCTGATATTTTTTCTGATCATAGTGTCTTTCTTTTCCGGTCGGACCCTGATGCTTTTATCCGGGGTCAAGAAAAAAAGCCGGACTGATTTCTTTTCCTCTTTTACCGCAGGTTCCCTTGTCATCCTCTGCGTCTGCTTTGTGTCCCACGTCATGGCAGTGGCGGGCGGCAGTTTGCTTGCAAGGGAAAAGAAACTGGACGGGATCATCATGATTGCACTGATGACTCTCGGATATCTGGGATTCATCGTCTTAACTCTCATCAATTCAAAAGATAAAAAAGAGAAGAAAGAAAAGGAAAAGCAGAGTACTGAAGCTGTGGTCTTTTGCGTGGCTGCAGTGCTTCTTTCTGTTATCACATTTATCATTGTTGTGTCCGGATCCCGCCTGAACACCGTGGGAGATGAGACTCTTGAAACGGTGGTGAATTTCCTGGGAAAGGGTACCATGTATACCGCTGACCCTCTGACGGGTCTGCCCTACACCGAGGGACTTTCCGGCAGGGTTAAGATCCTGTGTCTTCCCGGAATGTATGCGGTTATGTCCGATGCTTTTGCCACCGCTCCGGGACTTCTTGTGCATCACATCATGCCCGGCTTCTGGTTTATGGCGGGGCTTTTCGGAATGGTGAGTTTGTCTGGAGTATTGTTTTCGGATGATGAAGACAGGCTGTTTAAGCGTTCCACATTTGTTCTCTTTGCACTTGTTTTCGTATATGCGTCGGACCTCACAGCCTATGCCCAGGGCTTTGGCATCCTTTCACAGATGTGGACGGGAAATGCCATAAGAATCTGGGTTCTTATACCCTTTATGATGAGGCTTCTTTTTGACAAAAAATATATCCTTGCGTTCCTGCCTGTTTTCTGTGAAGCCTTTATCTGCAGAACACAGTACGGAATAGGTTTCTGTGCTTTTATCTATGCGGGATTCATCATTGTGTCATTTATCTTAAGGAGGTTAAAACGAAATGTTTAAAGGCCTCTTTACCGATGTATCATTACACATGAAGGAATCTCTGGGAATAAGTGCTTCCCTGTTTGTTTCCCTTGCGGTTTCAGCAGCTTACTTACGGATGAGCGCGGGAAAAAAGGACACTGATGCAGCTTCCGAAGAAAGGCTTCGCCACAGATTTCTTCTGGTATTTTCTGTCTGCGGTCTTGCCCTGCTTCTTTTCCCCGGAACCGCGGCTTTAATGAGAATGATCACCGGCGTGTATTATGATGCTCCGGATATGTGGATGCTTATACCCCTGATCCCCTTCGGAGGATTTTGCACAGCGCTTCTTCTTAATGAGCTTCGTGTAAAAGAAAATATAAAAAGATCCGCTTTTTATCTTGGATCATTACTGCTTGCATGCGCCGTGCTTCTCTGCGGAGGCCTTGGAACTCCAAGAGAATGTTTTACCGGAAGAGCGGAAAATGCTACCGAAGCTCAGAAAGAGGTTATGGACTTTTATCTTGAAAAGATCATGAACCAGGAGTCACCGGAGATTGTTCTTGCTTCCGATGATCAGATAGCATACCTGCACAGTGTATCCGCAGATGCCGTTACACTGTACGGCAGGAATATGTGGGACGGAAGACTTACCAAGAACAGATACGGATCATATACACAGCTTCTAAATGACATACACGATCATATGAAGCTTGTCTTAAGCGGGCTTGTGGAATATGCTCCCGATACCTGTAAGGCTGCTTTTGAAAATGGCGCGGATGTCATATTTTTACCTGTATGGGCAAGGACTGAAGCACTTGAAAACTGCGGATTTACCATCACTGTCATCAGTGCATCGGATGGCGAGGAATTTATGATGATCACAGAGGGTGCGAAATGATAAGCGTAATCATTCCCGTTTACAATCTGGAAAAATACATAGAAGAAACTCTGGATTCCGTGCTCCGTCAGAATGTACCGGATATTGAGATCATTCTTGTGGACGACAGAAGTACGGACAATACTGTTTCCGTTATAGAAAAATACTGCGAAGCTCACCCGGATGCAGATATCCGTCTGCTTAAGTCCGAGAGCAAACTCATGGCCTGGGGAGCGAGAAATCTTGGAGTTGAAAAAAGCTCCGGAAGATACGTTGCATTCCTTGACGGAGACGATCTCTGGATGGAGGGGAAGCTGAGGGGACAGATAGCATTTATGGAAAAGACGGACTGTGCTTTTTCCTTTACCGGATATGAATTTGCGGATGAAAATGCCACTCCCATGGGGAAGATCGTAAAGGTGCCGGAGACCATTACCTATGCACAGGCTCTTCGCAACACCACAATCTTTACCTCCACCGTGATATTTGATACTGAGAAGATCCCAAGGGAGGAGATAGTTTTCCCTTCCATTAAATCCGAGGATACCGCTCTGTGGTTCAAGGTGCTGAGGAAGGGATATAAAGCCTGCGGTTTTAATGAGAATCTGACACTCTACCGCCGCACCGGAAATTCCCTTTCATCGGATAAAAAAGATGCGGCCCGCAGGATCTGGAACCTGTACCGCATATCCGAGAAGCTCCCGCTTTTTTACAGCTGTTTTTGCTTTATCGGGTGGGGATTCAACGCGGTAAAACGCAGAATATGATATAATATACTCTGTATGGGAAAAGCACTTATCTCAATAATCATACCTGTATATAATGCCGCGAAATACCTCGGGACGTCTCTTAAGGACGTAACGGGGCAAAGCTATGAAAACCTGGAGATCATTGCGGTAAATGACGGGTCCTCAGATGACAGTCTTAAGATCCTTGAAGGCTTTGCGGAAAATGATCCCAGGATCCGTGTTCTTAACAAGGAAAACGGTGGCTCATCATCTGCCAGGAATGCAGGGCTTAAGGCCGCAACCGGAGACTACATAGGTTTCATGGATGCGGATGATCATATTGAGAGTGACATGTACGAAAATCTTGCAGGGATCCTTGACTCCGCTCCGGAAACGGATGTGGCCCAGATACTGTCCTGCGAGGAAACCGATGAAGGAAAGACCGTTAAGGCCTTCGGTGAGGGCTTTGATAAGTCGGAATCCTTTACGGGAAAGGAGTTCCTAAGAGCCCTTCTTCGTCATAAGGGAGACAGCTCCTTTTGTACTAAACTCTTCAGAAAGGAATTCTTCGAAGGATTTTCTTTTTCCGAAGGAAGGCTTAATGAGGATTTCGAACTCCTGGTAAGCATGTGTGAGAAGATCCGTGTTCTTAAGGTCTGTGAAAGGCCCGGATATCACATAATCCTGAGAGAGCAGAGCAATACCAGAGGCGTTTTTAAACAGTCTTTTTACGAGAATGTGATGGAAAACGCGGACCGCATGATAGCACTTACCGAAGAAAAGTATCCGGATCTGAAAAATGAAGCCATTCATTTTTACCTGATGCAGGCCATGTGGTTTTTGCTGCATATACCGGTTTCCGAGATGAAGCCGGAAAATGATCTGTATGTCAGGGTTATAAGTAAGGTTCAATCCTGTAAGTGGTTCATATTAAAGGATAAGGACCTTGAGGGAAAGCATAGGAGAAATCTCATCTTATTTGCATTTTTTCCCGCAAAAACAATTAAGAAGTTACATGAAAGTCTGAAAAGCAGAAAATGATATTAAGCGAGAAACAATTAAAAAAAGCCAGGATGATGGAGAGCACCAAGCGACTCATAAATCTCATGCTTGTCCTTGGCTGCATAGCACTGGAGATCGCCATCTTCGGTTATCATTGGTATTTCCATTTCCAGCACAGCGTAGTTGAACCTCTGAGAAATTTCTGGTTCAAGGGTCACGTTCTTGAGATAGCCATCTACGGTGTTGTGCTGTTTATGTTCTCCCAGATGTACGGAGGAATGAGACTGGGCTATCTTAAGAATTCCGAGATAGTTTTTTCACAGATGTTCGCCACCTTCCTTGCGGAGATCTTCATTTACGGCGAACTGTCCCTGATGGCATTCCAGCTGTTCAATCTTACCTATTTTATTTATATGGGTCTGGAACAGCTTGTGGTGGTCCTGATCTATATCTCAATAGCCAATAAAGTTTACAGGCATATTTTTCCTCCGAGAAAACTGCTTCTCATTTACGGCAGGAAAAATGCGGATGTGCTGGCGGAAAAGTTCGAGACCAGAAAAGACAAGTACAGGATCACCGACCGTATCGAGGCTGAAGCCGGATTCGAGACCATCGTCAAAAGGATCAACGATGATTTTTCAAGCGGCAAGATCAACGCGGTTGTTATCGGAGATGTAAGCGTTACCGAAAGAAAACCCCTGATCAAATACTGTTACGGAAACTCCATCAGATTCTATCTCCTTCCTAAGATCGGAGATGTCATTCTTTCCGGAGCCGAGGAACTTCACGTATTTGATTCACCCATACTTCTTACAAGAGAGTATTCCCTTACTCTTGAGGAGAGAGTGATCAAGCGCACCATTGATATTGTTTTTTCACTGATACTTATTGTTCTTACTTCACCTTTCATGCTCCTTACCGCCATTGCGGTGAAAGCCTGTGACGGAGGTCCCATTCTTTACAGGCAGATCAGATGTACGAGAGATGCAAGGAAATTTACGATCCTTAAGTTCAGATCCATGAGGATCGATGCGGAAAGCGACGGTGTTGCGAGACTTGCAAGCAAGGGCGATTCCCGTATCACCCCCGTTGGAAAATTCATCAGAAAGTGCAGACTTGATGAGCTTCCCCAGCTGTTTAACATTCTTAAGGGCGACATGTCCTTCATAGGACCCAGACCCGAGCGCCCCGAGATAATCGAACAGTACACGGAGATCATGCCGGAATTTGCCTATCGTATGAAGGTTAAAGCCGGACTTGCGGGATTTGCACAGGTATACGGCAAGTACAACACCAACCCTTACGATAAGCTGAAGCTTGATCTTATCTATATCGAGAAGTATTCACTGATGCTTGATCTTAAGCTCATGCTCCTTACCCTTAAGGTTCTTCTGTGGCCCGATTCCACAGAGGGAGTTGAGAAAGAACAGATCACCGCACTCAAGAACGGACAGGATGATTCTTACAAGCAGGAAGACTGATGAAAGTTTTATGGCTTTGCAATCTGATACTGCCCCAGGCCGCCGAAGAACTGGGAATGACCCACATCCATAAGGAGGGCTGGGTCGAAGGTTTACTTACGGCCATCACAAAGGAAGCGGGCGACGATATAAGAATCGCCGTTGCTTTTCCCGTATCCGAAGAAAATGATGGAAAAATAGGAAGTTTCCGCATCACAGAAGAGGGTGCGGAGATTTCCTATTATTGTTTTTACGAAGATACTTCACGCCCCGAGGTCCTGGATCCAGGACTTGAGGGAAGGCTGAACAGGATCCTGGATGAGTTCAGACCTGATGTCATTCATATCTTCGGAACGGAATTTGCCCATGCATACGCCATGTGCGAAGCCGCCACCGGTGTGGATTTTCACTACAACACAGGAAAAGAAAAGATACTTATCACCTTCCAGGGTGTATGCTCTGCCATTGCCGCGGATTATATGGCATGTCTTCCGGATGAGGTGGCTTCTTCCGCTACCTTCAGGGATACTGTCCGCAGGGATTCAATAAAGCAGCAGCAGGAAAAATTCCGTTTAAGGGCAGAGAATGAACTTAAGGCGGTTTCAATGTCAGGTCATCTCGGCGGCAGAACTTCTTTTGATAAGAAATGGGCTGGGCGACTTGGTCCGGAAGCTGTATATCATTATGCCGGGGAAGTCATGAGACCTGTTTTTTACGAAGAACTTCCTTCCGTAAAAAGAGATACCAATACCATTTTTATCTCAGGTGCGGATTATCCCTTAAAGGGTTTCCACATTCTTCTTAATGCATTAAAGGATATCAAATGGCCTGAACTTAAGATCCGTGTTGCCGGTCAGAATATTGTTTCAAAGGATTCATTAAAGGATAAGATCAAAATCTCCGAATACGGAAAATACCTGGGAGAGCTGATAGAGATCTGCGGACTTGAAGGAAAGGTTCAGTTCCTGGGAAGACTGGATGCCGCACATATGAGGGAAGAATATCTTAAGTGCGGAATGTATATCTGTCCTTCCGTTATCGAAAATTCCCCGAACTCCATTGTTGAAGCCGCTCTTTGCGAGGCGCCTGTAATTGCCGCAAGAGTAGGGGGGATTCCCGATATCATCGAAGATAAAAAAGAATGTCTTCTCTATGACTGCAACGCAAGAAAGCCTCTTGCTGAAGTGGCGGGAAAGCTTCGTGAGTGCATTGAAGCCGTTAAGCTTGATCCGGACACAGCCTGTGCCCGTGGCAAAGCCGCAAGAGCCAGGATGTTAAAAGACCATGATCCCGCTGCCGTTGCATCGGGTTTTGTGGAGATCTATTCCGAAATGTACGGTAAGGATAAATGAAGATAGTTTTCGTATCCAATTACATAAATCATCATCAGATCCCCTTTTGTGAGGCCATGATAAAAGCCCTGGGCCCGGAAGGGGAATTTGTGTTTATCCAGACTGAAAAAATGGAAGAAGAGAGAACTTCCATGGGATGGGATGCATCGAACCTTCCCGGGTATGTATGCTGTTCCTACACTGATGATAAGTCCCATGAAGAGTGCCTTAAAAAGATTATGGAAGCGGATGTGGCATTACTTGGATGGACCACTGACATGAGTCTTATTATGCCAAGGCTTAAGAGCGGTGCATTTACTTTCAGGATCAGTGAAAGACTCTACAAGAAGGGCACACTCTACGCATATAATCCCAGAGGACTTATAGCAAAGTATAAGGAGCATACGGCCTTCAGAAAGAATCCCGTGTATCTTCTCTGCGCCGGTGCATATGTTTCCTGTGATTACGGCATCTTCCATGCCTATCCTGATAAGATGTTCAAATGGGGATATTTTCCGGAATTTAAGGATTACGGAAATGATGATCCCATGGATAAAAAATCAAAGCCCGGTGAGAAGATAAGGATCCTCTGGGCCGGACGTTTTATAGACTGGAAGCATGCGGAAAATGCTTTGTTTGCAGCCAATGCCCTTAAGGAAGAGCAGATTCCCTTCCACATGGATATCATCGGAACCGGAGAGATGGAAGACGAATTGAAACAGATCGCCACCGAAAAAAGACTTATGGACGATGTGGCCTTTACCGGACCCATGTCTCCCGAAAAAGTCAGGGAATACATGGAAAGAGCGGACATCTTCTTTTCCACAAGTGACAGACAGGAAGGCTGGGGAGCGGTCATTAACGAAGCCATGAACAGTGCCTGCCTGTGCGTAGTTCCCGCAGAAGCGGGAGCGGTTCCCTATCTTGTTAAAAACGGTAAGAACGGATTTGTATTCAGATCTGATGATACGGAACAGCTGAAAAGCTGTGTGATACAGGCTGCCAGATATCCGGACATAAGAAAAGAGTTCGGAATGAAAGCCTATGAGACCATAAAGTACGAGTGGAATGCAACGGTTGCAGCGGAGCGCCTGACAGAACTGATCGGCGTTCTTATGGAGGCCTGGGGCATTGAAGAGGGTAAGAGCGGACATCCCGTGGGGAATCCCGGACACGACCTGGAGATTCCCGCCACCTCCGGACCCTGCAGTCCCGCCGCAGTCATGGACGAACAGATTATCATCGAACGCGTCCTCAAATAAAACTAGGGGACGGTTCCGCTGTTTCAAAAACAAGGGGATGGGTCCGCTGTTTCAGGGGTGACGCGATCGTTTAATCTGTCGAGACTTCGATTTCTGCGAAGAATTGCGGCCGCTCATGCCCGAGCGTAGCGAGTGGCTCCGCGTCATGAGTTACAACTTGCTTAGTGAAGCAATTCCGCCTGAAATCGAAAAGCGAGACAGGTTAAACAAAGCGGCAGGACCCGTGAAACAGCGGAACCATCCCCGTGACTCAATAGGTGTAGAGGGTGCGGCCTGTGATCTCTTCGTAGGCCTTCACGATCTCGTCCAGGGGCACTGCCCAGTCACGTTCCGGCGCGATGGAATATGCAAAGGCCATGCAGATGAGCCTTCCGTTGATGTCGAACACAGCAGATCCCGAGTCTCCGGGAATCAGGTTCAGAGCCATTTCTGTCTGGATATGAGGCGTGAAATAATCAAAGAGCTGTCTTTTTTCTACCAGCGTTCCGCTGGAAGTATGATCCTTTTCTCCCTTTGAATTAAGCTTTACAAGACTGAGAAGAATATTTTCATCCAGTGTGTACCAGTAAGTTAAGTCTATGTGTACTGTCGATAAATGATCATCAAATCCTTCCGGAAGAGATGCCAGATCCACTGCAATGACAGCTACGTCATATTTGTCCGATACTCCCAGGACAGTTCCCACGGCGGTTTCGCTTTCATAGAATGCAATTTCCGCTTCTTCACTTTCTCCCACAACATGTCTGTTGGTGATGATATATACGGTTCCGTCTGAAATCTCTGCGATAAAGCCGGAACCCGTTGTGGTGCTTCCGTCTCTTTCTGAGATCTTCACATTTACCACAGCGTTTATTGCTTCCATGGCTGCATTCATAACATTCCCACAGCTGCTTAATCCGGAGTCGTAAGGGTTGATGGCTCCGATTATGCTGTCCGTAAATCTTGAGATCTCCCTGTTTCCGATCATTTCCTGGATCTTTTCCGGCGAATCGACATAAACAGGAACTGCGCATTCCGTGGTAAATCCACTGGAGTCGGTGACACTGAAGGTTACCGTGTGATCTCCGTTTTCATTTACAAGATCCCCGATATCCGAAGATACGGTTACGGAAGAAGTCAGTTCTCCGTCTTTGTCGTCATGGGCTGAAGCCAGTGAAAGAAGTGAGCCTGTGGCATCGCTTGTAAGATAGATATCCGGTATGGGCTCTATCTCGGGAGGAGTATCAACCGTATACTCAACTATGCATTCGGAGGAATTTCCCGATGAATCAAAAGCGGTAAGAATTGTGGTGAAGGTACCGCAGGTATCACATGCAATCCTGTCTTCACCTTTCCCGGAATCGAAGACCACGGACACTTCTCTGTCCGCATCCTTGATATTCTTGATAAGATCCGCGGGGGTTATGGAATTTCCTTTACGGAAAAAAAGAGGACCGTCTTCTGTGACGATCACGGGAGAAACTGTATCGGTGATATTTATCTCATATTCGAAAGTCCTGAACAGATACCTGATAGTTACGTCGTAAGTTCCGGGAGAAAGTGCATCGATTTCGGAAAAATCAGGATCCGCCAGTTTATATGCAAGGGGCCCCGCTTTAAGATAGGACTCAAGATCCATATCGATCCTGTCCCCCAGTTCGTACTCGAATTCATCTGTCACCGGGGAGGCATGGAACAGGAATATGCCAAGTCCCAGGAGCAGCACGAAAGCAAAGCAACAGATAATAGCCGCTTCCTTTCCCCGAATATTTCGTTTTGCCTGTCCGTATTCCGTGCTCATTTATTACGTATCAGAAATACCTTGCCAGGTGCTGGGCTATTTGGTATCTTCCGCTTTCATTGTAATGTACAGTATCTCTTAAAAGGTAAAAATAGAGATCTTCAAATTTGAAATCAAAATCATTTGCAAGGCTTAAACAATAGCATCCCGATTCCAAAGCAGCCTCTCTTGTTATCTCCCTGTAAGTCTGTAGAGGCATGCCACCGGGGGAAACGATCTCTGTTCCGAAGGTATAAAGTCCCGTGTGACCCGGGGCAAGGAACAGGACTTTGCTTTCAGGATAAGCGGTCCTTAAACGGGTTCCTATTTCGGTAATGGCATTTCTGTATTCTTCGGGATCCACAGCAGAAAAATAATCGTTCAATCCGAATTCCACTATAAAGATCGTATCTTCACCCTTTGTGCCCTGAAGATCCGCAGCAGCCAGTCTGTAGGAACTGCGGCTGTAATACTCGGGGTGATCTGCCATGACGCGGTCAAAGGTATTCCTGTCTGTTTCTCCTGTCAGGTAGTCAAAAGCTGTGGTGGAAGGTTCCGTACCATCCGTAAGTCTGACACCCGCAACGCCGCCCTGGCCCAGGTTGTAGGTCTTGGCTCCCGTCATCTCTGCAAAAAACGATGAAATGGCGCTTTCGTCACGGTAATTTCCGAAGACCGAATCTCCGATAAAGATAACTTTTTTACCGGAAAGATCGGAGTAACTGTTTATGGTTTCCTGATAATTTCTTGCAAGTTCGATGGTTTCATCCAGACGGGTCTCTACAGTATTTTCCGTAAGGAGATATGTAAGGTGTATGTCTGCCACGTCACGGGATAGGAGAGTGTTGTTTATACCGGCGCACAAAGGTCCGTCAGCCTTATCGCTGCGGATTCCTCTTGAATACAGCACCCACTCCTCCAGAGGATAGTAGTAGACCGCAATGTTGGTGCACTCTGCAAATTTTTTTACAAGGAGCGAATACGAAAGCTTTGCATCGTCGATCTGGGTGGAAGTCATGTTGTTCCACCTGTCAGCATGGTCTTCCGGAAGATTAATTGTAAAAAAGCATCCGGAATGTTCCTCCGCAAGCTCCGTTACAAAGGAAATATTTTTTTCAAATAATTCTTTGCTTGAGCAGGACTGAAGGTAGATGGAATAAGGGTCCAGACCGATCACTATATGCTTCGGGAATTCATCTTCATCGATGGTTTCCGCAACTCCCATAAGAGAATCCTCCAGGATCCTGACGGAACCTCTTTCGGCATTTATCATCAGGGTGTCGTCACCGAAGACATTTTCAAACACATAGGGAGATACATTTGAATCGAACATGTAGGCGATGATGGCATCATCTTCGAATTCTTCCGGGATCTGAAGCACACTTATCTTGTAGATCCTTTCTATGGGGGGCTTTTTCGGGTACTCAGTGATCCGGGCTTTATGGGGACGTATGAATTTCATCCACAATACGAAAATAAGACCGTCCATTAAAAGGGCGGTTATCAGTATTGCGACGATCACACATATTATTTTGGCTGTTCTTTTCCCTGCAGAGTTATTTTTCATGGCCTCTTATGGTATAATGTTGAATGATCGGACCAATACATAATATCACTAAAACAGTCATAAAATATAACTTTTTTTGGAGAAAACATGGATAACGTTGCTGTGCTCATTCCCTGCTATAACGAGGCCCAGACCATTGCCAAAGTTATTGGGGATGTTAAGAAGGTTCTTCCCGATGCGGTGATCTACGTATATAACAATAATTCTACGGATGATACCGCCCGGATCGCCGAAGAATGCGGAGCAATCGTCAGAAATGAATACAAGCAGGGCAAGGGTAATGTCATCAGGAGAATGTTCAGGGAGATCAACGCAAGATGTTATCTCATGATCGACGGTGACGACACATATCCCCTTGAGAGCGCTCCCGAGATGGTGGAGCTGGTGCTTAATAAGAACTCGGACATGGTGGTTGGAGACAGGCTTTCTTCCACATATTTTACGGAAAATAAGAGGCCCTTCCATAACTTCGGAAATTCACTTATGAGATGGGGCATCAATTCCCTTTTCAGGGCAGACATCCGGGATATCATGACCGGATACCGTGCCATGAGCTATGACTTTGTTAAGACCTTCCCTGTTTTTTCCAAGGGATTCGAGATAGAGACGGAGATGACCATCCACGCGGTGAATTACAATCTTCAGGTAGACAACGTGGTGGTGGAATACCGTGACAGACCTCAGGGAAGCGAGAGCAAACTCAATACTCTTCCCGATGGTTTCAAGGTTATCCGCAAGATGTTATCCCTTTACAGGAATTACAAGCCCATGGAATTCTTCGGTCTTATCGCAACCATCCTTATGCTCATCAGTCTGATATTCATGGTGCCCATAATCAGCGATTATGCCACCACAGGGCTGGTTCCCAGATTTCCCACACTGATCACCTGCGGTTTTGTTTTTATGGCAGGTCTTCTTTCCCTCTTTACGGGAATGATCCTTAAGGTGGTGGATTCCAAGGATCGTAAGGATTTTGAATACAGGCTCATGCGTATTCACGACAGGCTTTTGAGATCAAAATAATTTACTGAAGGCATTATTCATGGAAAAGATTAGCTACATAATACCCTGTTATCGTTCGGAAAAGACCCTGCCCGGTGTGGTGGATGAGATCAAGACCACCATGGAGGGGCTTAAGGATCGTTACGAATATGATATTTTTCTCATAAATGATTTTTCTCCCGACGGCACCGCTCTCGTTATCGAGAAGCTATGCAGTGAGAATGACTTTATTCATGGTATCTCCTTTGCCAGGAACTTCGGCCAGCATGCCGCACTGATGGCCGGATTAAGGTACGCCGACGGTGACATCTGTGTATGCCTTGATGATGACGGACAGACTCCCGCAAACCAGGTGGACAGACTCCTTAATAAGCTGGAAGAAGGCTATGACGTGGTCTATGCCAGATACGGCAATAAAAAGCACTCCGGCTTCAGGAATTTCGGAAGCAGGGTAAATGACATGATGCTCAGGGTCATGCTGGACAAGTCAAAGGACCTCTTTGTCTCCAGTTATTTTGCCGTCAGGCGCTTCATAGTTAATGACATGATCCGTTACGAGAACTCCTATCCTTATGTCATAGGTCTGGTTCTTCGTTCCGCCGGTAAGATCGCCAACGTGGACATCGATCACAGATCACGTACAGAGGGAGAGAGCGGGTATTCTTTGAAGAAGCTTCTTAACCTGTGGTTCAACGGCTTTACCGCCTTTTCCGTAAAGCCCCTTCGTTTTGCCACAGTGGTTGGTGCCATCAGCGCAACCCTGGGACTTTTGTACGGAGTATTTGTGATCATCAGAAGACTCCTCGTTCCTGCGGCTGTAATGGGTTATGCGGCTACCATGAGTGCCATTGTTTTCTTCGGTGGAATGATACTCCTGACCCTTGGGCTTATAGGAGAGTACATCGGAAGAATGTATATAAGTATGAACAATTCTCCCCAGTATGTGATCAGGGATAAATGGAATCTTGATAAATGAAACAGACTCTAAAGAAGCACTCAAATCTCATATGTATCGTGATTCTTGGGCTTCTTCCTATAATTTCACTTTTAGTCAACAAGATAATAAACCCCGTATCTCCTTCACTTCTTACCAGTGAGTGGAACGATGAGCTCTTTTACTTCAAGCAGGTGGAGGCCATCATCGATCATGGGTATCCGCTGGGGTATTACGGCTTTAATGAAAGCCATGCCCTGGCTTTTAGTTTCGCTGCCTGGTCCCCGGTGCTTGTCTGGCCCTGGGTGATCCTGGGTAAGATCTTCGGCTGGACCCTGACGTCTGTCTTTGTCTATAATCTCCTGATCTATATCCTGGCCCTTGTGCTCTTCGGAGTATTTACAGAGCCCGACGTAAAGCAGACCGCAGTGATCTCGGTTTGGTTTTTGGCCTTTTTCCTGAATGTCAGATATATATATTCCTGCATGCCCGAGGTCATATGCTTTGCCCATATGATCATTTTCTGGGGGCTGGTTCTGGGATTTTTCAAAAAGGGAAAGAAGGGATATTTGTATGCAGCAATTTTCCTCGGCTCCCTTATGACCTTTATGAGACCTTATCTGATCCTGTTTCTTGTCTTCGCACTTATGGTCCTTTTCTTCGGAGCGCCTAAGGGCAAAAGACTTCTTAAAGGATTCATCTCGTTTATTATCCTGGGAGTAACGGCATTCATCTATTACCTGCTGAACCATTATCTGTCGGCGGAGTATCTGATGCCTTTCTTCTACACAGACTTCATTACCACATTTTTTACCGATGGTATCGGACCCGGATTCCACAATCTCTTCGGAACCCTTTACTATAAGGGCAGCGATTTTATCAGATTCATGAAGGATGCCTTCTATATCGACAGGGCAGCGGGGATCTTCTTCTGTATCTTCATGTTCAAGATGCTGCTTGAGACGATTCAGTGCATTATCGAGTACCGTGCCTATAAGAAATCCGGAGTGATCGAAGCGGCCGGATCAGAAAAAGCGGCTGCAAACGAAGCACCTGAAACCACCGCCTCTTCCCTTGATAAAGATTTCTTCGCCCGCCTCTACATGCTCTTTGCGGACTTTGCCTTCCTCATGGCACTGCTTCTTATGTACAAGCTCACCGAGGGAAGCAAACATCTTCTGACCTTTATCATGGCCGGAGTCCTTGTCATGATCATGGAAAAGAAGAGGGGTTATATCTACGGCATCATCATGAGTGCATGTGTCATATATTTTGGAATTTTCCACTGCACCGACAACTTCTATGACTTCGGGATTCCCAGGGATAATGCTGAGGCTGATGCCAGATATGATTATTGGCAGCAGGCCTTTGCAGAGGGAATTGAGATCGATAAAACCATTGCTCCCTCCTACGGAAATGCCATTATATGGGAGTTTGCGGATAATGTTGACGGAGAGTCAATAACAACGGACTGGCAGATGCTGTACGCACTTCCTTCCGGAACGGGTATCAGCTGCTGCTGGGAATACACCGATGAGAACTTTGACACCATACGGTGCAGATATATTTCCGCTCCTTCCGGGGGAGATATCGAGAACATGTGCATCGGGGCAGGTTACCGTCAGATCGGCCGCGATGACAGACTTTGTGTTTATGCCAGATATTAAAACTTTAAGTATATGAGCTTTGTTCACCTACATACCCATACCCAGTATTCCCTCCTTGACGGCTGCAACCGTATCAGGGATTACGTGGCACGGGTTAAGGAACTTGGGATGAACGCGGCTGCCATTACAGATCACGGTGTCATGTACGGCGTGATCGATTTTTATGATGAATGTATCAGCCGGGGTATCAAACCCATCATCGGCTGTGAAGTTTATGTTTCCCCCGGATCCAGATTCGACAAGACAAACCGGGACGACAGATATTACCACCTTGTTCTCCTGGCGGAAAACAATACGGGCTACCAGAATCTCCTTAAGCTTGTTAGCCGTGGTTTTACCGAAGGATACTATTACAAGCCCAGGGTGGACAAGGAACTCTTACGTGAATACCACGAAGGCCTCATTGCATCAAGTGCCTGCTTAAACGGCGAGATTGCTTCTTTGATAGTCCACGGCATGAGAGATGCTGCGGTAAACGCAGCTCTTGAATACAGGGAAATCTTTGGAGACGGGAATTTCTTTCTCGAACTCCAGGATCACGGGATTCCGGAACAGACTCTGGTAAATACCGAGCTTCTGACCATTTCGAAAAATCATAACATTCCCCTTATATGTACCAATGACTGCCACTATACATATGCATCTGACACGGATGCACATGATGTACTTTTATGCCTTCAGACCGGTTCCAGACTCTCGGATGAAGACCGCATGCGTTACAAGCCCGGCGAATTCTACGTCCGCTCCGAAGAGGAGATGAGAGATCTTTTCAGATATGCCCCCGAGGCTTTGGAGAATACACAAAGAATAGCTGACAGATGTAACGTCACCATCGAATTCGGTGTCACGAGACTTCCGGAATATAAGGTTCCCGATGGGTACGATGATGAGTCCTATTTAAGACATCTCTGCGAAGAGGGACTTAAATGGAGATACGGTGACGATTCCGGAAACGTTCCCCGGGATATAAAGGATTCCTTCGGCAGGGATCTTTTCGAAAAAATGGATTATGAGCTTGGTGTCATCCGTGACATGGGCTACATAGAATATTTCCTGATAGTTTGGGATTTCATAAATTATGCAAGACAGCATGACATAAGCGTGGGCCCCGGAAGAGGAAGCGCTGCGGGAAGCATTGTTTCCTACTGCCTCGGCATCACGGATATCGATCCCGTAAAATACGACCTTGTCTTTGAAAGGTTCTTAAATCCCGAACGTGTTTCCATGCCGGATATTGACGTGGATTTTGCTCCCGAGAGACGTCAGGAGATGTTTGAATATGTCTCGAAAAAATACGGGACTTCGAACGTGGTCCAGATAATAACCTTCGGAACCATGGCGGCAAGAGCAGTGGTAAGGGATGTGGCCAGGGTCATGGATCTTCCCTATTCCTTCGGATCTTCTCTGTGCAACATGATCCCCAGGGAAAATAAGATAACCCTGGATGATGCTTTGTCCATGGTACCCGAACTTAAAGAGGCCTATGATTCCGACGGAGATGTTAAGCGGGTCATTGATATGGCGAAGAAGCTGGAGGGACTTCCCAGACACTCTTCGACCCATCCCGCGGGTGTCGTGATCTGTCGCGATGAGGCGGAAAAGTTTGTGCCTCTCTCCCTTGGTACCGAGGATAATATCCAGTCCCAGTACACCAAGGAACCCTTGGAAAAACTTGGTCTTCTTAAGATGGATTTCCTGGGCCTCAGAAACCTTACCGTCATCGATGACTGCATCGAATATGTAAGGGAACGCACCGGGAAAACCGTGGATTTTTACAGTCTCGATTTTGATGACAAAAAAGTATTCAGATCCCTTTGGGAAGGAAATACAGACGGAATATTCCAGCTTGAATCCAGGGGCATGAGAGCCTTTATGAGAGTTCTCAAGCCCGAATCCTTAAATGATGTCATTGCAGGCATCGCTCTTTTCAGACCGGGCCCAATGAAATCCATCGGCGATTACATTAAGGTCAAGGAGGACAGGTCTGCCGTCAGATATCTCTGTCCCGAACTTGAGCCCATCCTGTCCGGTACCAACGGATGCATCGTTTACCAGGAACAGGTAATGGAGATAGTCAGAAAACTTGCGGGTTATTCCGTGGGCCGAAGCGACATAGTCCGTGCGGCCATGAGCAAGAAGAAAGCAAAGCTCATGGAGTACGAGCGGGATATTTTTATTAACGGAAATAAAAGGGAGATAGAAGAAAAAAGAGCAGAAGGTGTTGCAGAGGATAAGCTTCCCGCTTTTGTTCCCGGCTGTATCGCAAACGGCATTCCCGAAAAAATCGCGGAAGAGATCTATAACCGCCTCATGGAATTTGCAAGTTACGGATTTAATAAGGCTCACGCTGTGTGCTATGCCTATCTTGCATATGAGACCGCATATCTTAAGACCTATTATCCCGTGGAATTCATGGCTTCCTTACTGTCTTCCGAAATCGGAAATGTTTCCAAACTTTCCGGTTACATGGTTGCGGCAAGACAGCTGGGGATTAAGATCCTTCCGCCGGATATCAATAAGAGCGGACTTTTCTTCGAACCTGAAGGCGACGGTATAAGATTCCCCCTGACTGCCATAAAGGGCATAGGCTACCCTGTGGTATCTGCCATAGAGAAGATGCGTGAAGAGGGCGGGAATTTTAAGAATTACGAGGATTTCCTTAGAAGAGTATCCGGTACCCAGGTGGGAAAACATGCTGTGGAAGCCATCATCAAAGCCGGCGCACTTTCCTGCCTTGGTTCAAACATAAGACTTTGCATAGAGACCTTTGAAGGCATCATGGATTCCTTTGCCAATGCAAACCGCGGTCAGATAAGCGGCCAGCTGTCCTTTTTTGACATGGATAAAATGGATGAGACCGATGTTATCGGAAAGCTTCCCGATGTGGAAGAATACGATAACGAAACAAGACTTCTTCTGGAAAAAGAAGTGCTTGGCATCTATGTCAGCGGCCATCCTCTGGACGGTTACATGGACCTTATCGGAAAATACATCACCGCAGATTCCACGGCCTTCGCAACATCTTCGGATGAAGATGAAGAGGAGAGCGACGGCACTGAACCGGCGGAAAAAAGCATCAAAAACGGTACCTTCATTACCGTGGCGGGAATTGCCAAGAACGTTACACAAAGAGTGACCAAGAACGGTGATCTTATGGCGGTCCTTACTCTTGAGGATATGGCCGGAGACATAAGTGCCGTGGTGTTCCCCAAAACCTTCGATAAATATGCCGAGATCATAAGAGAAGATGAGAAGCTCTTTATCCGCGGCAGATATGATGATACGGATGACAGAGGCGCGAAGATCATAGCAGCGGACATCTGTACTTTTGAAAACGCAGAGTCTATGAGGCAGAAGAAGTACACATCAGGGCCGGAGCAAAGACAGCCCGCCCCACGTACTCCACAGCCTGCCCCTGCAAACCGGGTCAACACGGATTTTGAGCCCCCGAAACCCGAAGCGGTGAAATCCAAATCGGATATCCCATCGAAGGGCCTTTTTGTCAGGTTTGAAAATATGAAAGCTTATGAGCAGGGACTGCCCCTTCTTGAGGAGACTCTGGCGACTTTCCCCGGCGAAGATAAGTGCATTCTTTTTATAAGCGACAGGAAACTTCTGAAAAATCTTGATACGAAAGTAAAGATCTCCGATGACCTTTTGAAGAGCCTGTATGTGCTATTCGGAAGGGATAATGTTGCAATAAAATGATCCGAAAAAAATGACCCTCCTTATTGTGGAGGGTCATCTGTGAATTTGACTACCGCAAAGCCTTCGATCATCTGTACTGATCCTTCTTCCGGCCATATGGCCATCTCGGAATACTGTTTGCAGTTCATCAGTATTCTGTATTCATCTTCCGTTACATATCCCGCATTTACACCAAGAAAATCATGGAAATAATGCTCTCTGCATGAGGTCATTCCAAAGGCGCTCCACCAGAATACCGGCCCTCCCTCTTTTTCCGCATATCGGAAGATCTTGGGGTTGCTGTTGTCTATGACTTCATAGGAAGGGAGACCGCCGATGACGATCCTGGTCTCGTTTTCCTTGTAGCCTTCAAGATCATATATCCTGTCCAGAACAAGTGTGAACTGCTGCTCATAATGATCGTAAACAAGCTTGTACATTTTTTCCGTTGAATTGGCGGAGATCACATTTCCTATGAAGATGAAAACCATTGCAACATAGGCGGGATATTTCAGGGCTGAATTGATAAGTCCGCTTCCCAGATGATCGTGAAGTATAAAGAGTAAAACGAAGATAAGAACGTACTGATATCGCAGGATATCCCTCATTCCGTTTTCCGGCATGATGATGAGAAGCAGGTTCATGGCGATGGGGAGTACGGTGGTGATAACTGCAAACAATACGGCTTTTATGTATTTTTTTTCTCTTATGAGTTTAATAAGCGTAAGGAGAACCAGAGCCCCAAGGATCACGAATATCACGGCATAGAGCCTGTTTCTTGAGAGCACATCATTGTTAAAATATGAGAAGAACCACACATAGGAATACTTAAGTGAAAAGCCTATGTTGTCTATGGCGGACTTGATGTTGAAGGCATCCACCCTGCCGTCTGCCCCCACGTGATGAATATTCATCATCCACCTGGAGAAGGGCATGTTGATAAGGCAGGCAGCTATGCCCGCTGCTCCGCAGAGAAGGAAATTGACTAAACTTACGGAGACCTTTTTTTCATTAAGGATGTCGTAAATGAAAAGAATGCATGCAAGTGCGGATACGGCTCCGATGTACGACTGGTAGGAACCAAGCATTACAAGGAAACAAAGAGTTCCGGCAATGAAGCCGGGTATCTTCCTTGTCCTTACGAAAGCACAGCCTGCCGTAACGGCCAGGAAGGATACCGAATAGGCAAGAGCCATGTAAAAAAACGCAAAATGGTGGAGGATTACCGGAAAGCTCACCATCATGGTTGTAAGAAGGATCTGTGGGAGGGGCCTCGTCAGATTTATGATCCTGCAGATGATAATGGCGGAGATCCCGATCATAAGGCAGTAGAAAAGCACGATAAGTGAGGGGATCACCACGTTTTTTCCGAAGATTTCATTAATATAACGGAGCATCCACCTTGCCTGGGTGGTGGAATAGTCCGCGTTTCTGTAATAGTAGGCCCCTTCTGTCAGAGTGTCCGGGCAGCCCAGACCGTAGATCATGTGATAGAAGTAGCACACGAATGCATTCACCAGTGTGGTAATGAGGATCACCACAGGTGAAAATCTCTTTTCTCCGAAAAAGTCTGTATGAAGATTCTTAAGCAATGTTTCCGGGGAAAGGATCCTGCCGGAAAGGTTTATTTTTCTGGTTTTTGAATTACCGGACATGTTTTCTACCGTAAAGATCAATGTTTTTGCAACACGGGTAATTGTAATAAATGTGGCATTCATTTGCAAATTTGCCAGTTTTTGTCATTTTTTCATTGATTTAGTGCAATAAAGATAATAAAATATTGTAGGATTTTTAAAGAAATAAGGGTTAACCTATTGCCCGGAGGCGAATATGGCTAAGGAAGTTAAAACAATCGGAGTACTTACAAGCGGCGGTGATGCACCCGGAATGAACGCAGCTATCAGAAGCGTTGTCCGTGTTGCTCTTGCCAGAGGACTTAAAGTAAAGGGAATCAGACGTGGATATCAGGGACTTCTTAATGAAGATATCTTTGATATGCAGTCACATGATGTTTCCGATATAATCCAGCGCGGTGGTACCATCCTTGGTACCGCTAGATGTCTTGAGTTCAAGACCCCCGAAGGTCAGGCCAAGGGAGCTGAGATCTGCCGTAAGCACGGTATCGACGGAATGGTCGTTATCGGAGGAGACGGATCATACAGAGGAGCACAGGCTCTTTCAAGACTCGGTATCAACACCATCGGTCTTCCCGGAACCATCGACCTTGATATTTCCTGTACCGATTACACCATCGGATTTGATACTGCGGTAAATACCGCAATGCAGGCTATCGATAAGGTTAAGGATACTTCATCATCCCATGAGAGATGTTCCATCATTGAGGTTATGGGACGTAATGCGGGATTCATCGCTCTCTGGTGCGGTATTGCAAACGGCGCAGAGGATATCCTTCTTCCCGAGAAATATGATTTCGATGAACAGAAGATCATCAACAACATTATCTTAAGCCGTAAGAAGGGTAAGAGCCATCACCTTA
>JAEEGL011287645.1_pt1 | contig 23069 bp, 24 predicted proteins | sample 9134231 | NCBI WGS metagenome assembly JAEEGL01 (sample SAMN16246548, study PRJNA631951) | gut metagenome | biome: gut microbiome; feature: rumen; material: fiber-attached | host: Bos | place: Iran: Karaj | collected 2018-10
GCACATGTTCTTCGAGGCTGACAGAATCGCCGCATTCCGCGAGATGATCTGCGCAGATACCGTTGAGCAGAGAGAAGCGGCTCTCGATAAGATTATGCCTTATCAGCAGGGCGACTTTGAAGCTCTCTACGAAGCCCTTGAAGGCTGCCCCGTAACCATCAGATTCCTCGATCCTCCTCTTCACGAGTTCGTTCCCACCGAGGAAGCCGACATCGAACTGCTTGCAAAAGCACAGGGCAAGAGCGTTGCCGACATCAAGGCAATCATCGCTTCCCTCCACGAGTTCAACCCCATGATGGGTCACAGAGGCTGCCGCCTTACCGTTACCTATCCCGAAATCGCAAAGATGCAGACCAAAGCGGTTATCCGCGCTGCCATCAATGTGAAGAAAGCACATCCCGACTGGAACATTGAGCCCGAAATCATGATTCCGCTTGTAGGCGAAGTCAAAGAGTTCAAGTTCGTCAAGAATATCGTTGTTGCCACAGCCGATGCCGAAATCGCCGCCGCAGGCGCCGATCTCAAGTATCAGGTAGGCACCATGATCGAAATCCCCAGAGCGGCTCTCACAGCCGACGAAATCGCCAAAGAGGCAGACTTCTTCTGCTTCGGCACCAACGACCTCACTCAGATGACCTTCGGTTTCAGCCGTGACGACGCAGGCAAGTTCCTCGGCGCTTACTATGACACCAAGATCTTCGAGAGCGATCCCTTCGCCCGTCTCGACCAGAACGGCGTAGGCAAACTTATGGAAATGGCCATCGCACTCGGCAAGCCCGTCAATCCCGCTCTTCACTGCGGTATCTGCGGCGAGCACGGCGGCGATCCCACCTCCGTTGAGTTCTGCAACTCCATCGGCCTTGATTATGTTTCCTGCTCACCGTTCAGAGTGCCCATCGCACGTCTTGCGGCGGCTCAGGCAGCAATCAGCGCAAAAGGCTGATAACAAGCACTTGTTTCGGGAGCGGAATTATTTCGCTCCCGAATTCACCCGAAAAGGTTTTTCCGGCGGCGGGAAGCATATTCTGTTTCCCGCCGGCGGCGATTTGATAAAGACAGATAAGGAAGCACCGGCATTATGACAGAAAACAATTCGAGAAAAAGTTCAGTTGAAGAATACGGTTCAATAGACCTTTTACAGCTTTTTCAGGCATTATGGCAGAAGATTTGGCTGATTGTGCTCGCGGGCGTAATCGTGGCCGCTGCCGTTTTTTCCTGGTCCGCTTTTGTGGTTACTCCCGAGTATTCCGCCACGGCGATGCTTTATGTCAATAACAGCACCATCTCCGTAGGCAGCTCAAGTTTCAGCATAAGCGCCTCCGACATCAGCGCTTCGCAGGCACTTGTCAAAACTTACATAGTCATACTCAAAAACAGAACCACCCTTAACCAGGTGCTTGAAAAAACGGGGCTGAATTATACCTACGGCCAGCTTTCGGGTATGATTACCGCCGCTTCGGTCAACAACACGCAGGTATTCCATGTTACCGTAACCTGCGAAAGCGCCGAAAACGCCGCGGTACTCGCCAACGCGATTGCGGAGGTACTGCCCGTAAGAGTTGCCGAAATCATAGACGGCAGTTCAATGAGACTTGTTGACGAGGCGGTTGTTTCGTCAAGGAAAGTTTCACCCAACATCACCAAAAACACAGCTCTCGGATTCATTGCCGGCGCGATACTTGCCGCAGCGGTGGTCATAGTGCTTGAACTTCTGGACGATGTAATCCACAGCGACGATTACCTGCTTCAGAATTTCGATGTACCCGTACTTGCCAAGATTCCCGACCTTTACGAAAAGCCGTCATCCAGGAAATACGGCTATTACTCCTACTACTACGGTCAGAATCCGAACAAATCAAACAGTAAAGACAAGGGGGCGAAGAAATGAGCAAATCGGCAGAAAGCAGAGCCTCGATAATTGAGCAGAGAAAAACGCTCCACACCAACCTTAACTTTGCCGCAGCGGAAGCATATAAGATGCTCAGAACAAACATTTTTTTCTCGCTTCCCGACGATAAAAAATGCCACATAATCGGCGTTACCAGTTCCGTAAGAGGCGAAGGCAAGAGCACCACGGCAATCAACCTTTCCTATTCGCTTGCGGAGGCGGGCAAAAAGGTGCTTCTTATAGACGCGGATATGCGTCTGCCCTCAATCGCCAAAAAGATGGAGATACCCAATGACCTCGGTCTTTCGGATATTCTCGTGAACGCGGGCGACAAGGTAGGAATAAGCATCCACAAAACCCTCGTCCACGAAAACTGGCACATCATCACATCGGGCAGTATTCCCCCCAACCCTTCGGAACTTCTCGGCTCCGGCAGGATGAAGAAACTTGTCGGTGCGCTTTCCGAAAAGTACGATTTCATAGTTGTTGACCTTCCTCCCGTAACTGTTGTTACCGACGCCACCATCCTTTCACCCGTGCTTGACGGCATAGCGGTTGTTGTTAAAGAAAACAGCACGGACAAACGCGCTCTCAACGAGTGCGTGCGTCTGCTCAAGATGTCCGAGGCAAAGATTCTCGGCTTCATTATGACGAGCGTCAAAGAGGATAACGCCACTTACAGAAAGTACGGCAGTTATTACGGAAAGCATACGCAGGTCAGCGACTGACGGAGAAATATATGACAGATTATCACAGCCATATATTGCCCGGGATTGATGACGGCAGCAAGAATATAGAAGAGAGCATAAAACTGCTCGCCATGCTCAGGGAGCAGGGAGTTGATATTTCGGTTGCCACCCCGCATTTTTATGCGGACAGGACCACGCCCGGAGAGTTTCTGTCAAAAAGGCAGGCGGCGTATGAATCGCTTGTGCTTTACCCCGATTTTCCCGGCGCGGATATCCGGCTGGGCGCCGAAGTCAGTTATTTCCCCGGCATCAGCAGAATAAGTGCTCTGAAGGACCTGCGCATAGAGGGCACCAAACTCCTGCTGCTTGAAATGCCTTTCACAAAATGGAGCGAATACACCCTTCGCGAAATATCCGAACTCAGCTGCTCGGGCGATGTGGTGCTCATGCTCGCCCATATGGAAAGATATCTCGAATTTCAGAGCAGGGGAACAGCCGAAGAACTTGCTCAGATGGGCATACTTATACAGTGCAACGCCTCGTTTTTCGCAAACAAGGCGACAAGCCGCAAGGCGTTCAAAATGCTGAAAAAAGGGCTTATAAACGCGGTCGGCTCCGACTGCCACAGCGTTGACGCGAGACCGCCGAGGTTTGATGAATTCAGAGCGGCGCTCACCGAAAAATTCGGCCCGCGTTTCCTTGACGGCTTCATAGATGAAAACGATTCTCTTCTGGAGGTGTTCGTTTGAAAAACAAATCACTTGTCATAGGCATTGTGCTCGCGATTCTGTGCATAGTCTGCCTGGCAGTGGGGCTTTACGGTCCGATAAAAAACAAGATTTCAAAATCAAATCCCGGTGAGACCGTAACCGGCGGCGATTCAGCCGTTACCGCCACCAACCCGGACGGCACTCCCGTATATGAGACCAATCCCGACGGCACACCCGCCGGCACGCTGACGCCTTCCGAAATAAAAAAGGAAGAAAAGCAGCTCAGCGAATACCGCGCGGTTACAAACGATGTGTACGCCATGATACGCATACCGGGCACCAACATTGATTATCCCGTTGCCCAGAACCCGGAAAACGACAATCTGTATCTCAGACACGATGTTGACGGGCGCTTTTCACCCAACGGCACGCTCTTCACCGAGCACACTTACAATTCCGCCGATTTCAGCGACAGAGTAACCGTGATTTACGGCCACAATATGACGGACGGCGAAATGTTCGGCAACCTGCAGGAGTATTACTCGGATGAAGCGACCTTCGGCAGATACGGTGACATTTACATCACTACGGAAGGCAAAACCCTTCACTACAAAGTTTTTGCCGCCACACCATACGTCAACACGCATATTCTTTATCACTACAACAAATTCCCGACGGACGAATCGGTTGACAGTTTCCTGAATTCCGTTTATTCATCCAGAGAATTCGGGATTAACATAGACGAGGCAAACAAAGCGGACTCAAGCGACAAAATCCTTGTTCTTTCCACCTGTCTCAAAGGCAATTACTCAAAAAGATTTATTGTCCTTGCCAAGTTGGAAGAAAACACTTGACAAAATTCGTCTGCTATTTTATAATACAATGGATATATAGCGGAGTTGTATCTTCTCCGCTTACCACTTTGTGATGAAACGCAAAACGATACGAAAGGAACAAATACTATGAAAAGAACAGTTTGTTTACTTCTTGCAATCCTTGTGGCATTCACCTTTGCCGTAAGTTCTTTTGCAGCAACATCCGATGAATACGGCAACTTCATCAAGAGCCCCGAGATGGAATATGAAGGCAATGTTGTCTCCGCATGGTTTCAGCCCGGTCAGGCAATTGAAATTCTTCTTACTCCCTTCCTTAACAGAGACATTCTCGCCAAGGACGTAAGAACCAAGATTGAAACCGCTTACACCGACATCCTTCACTGCAAATATATCTCCGACCTTGCAGGCGGCTTTGACGGCGTTTACAACGGCCTTGTTTCCAACCTTGCCGTAAGCACTCTCTTCGATCTTTCCTGGACTCAGGGTGATCTTTCCAGAGATGCCACCATCACCATCGGCGGCCTTGATCTTTCACACTTCGTATGCCTTCTCCACTACGGTGAAGACGGCTGGGAGATCGTTAAGAATGCTACCATCCTCGGTGTAAACCTTGTATTCAGCATCGGCAACCTTTCTCCCTTCGCAGTTGTTGTTGACGCTTCCGCATACGGTGAAGCAGTTACTTCTCCCGCTACCGGCGACATCTTCACTGCCGTTGCGGTATGTGCTGCCATCGCTCTCGGCTGCGGCGCAGTTTACTTCATCTCCAGAAGCAGAAAAAAAGCAGAAGACATTATCTGATTACAGGTTAAATGAAAAATAAAGGAATCTCCCGGAATTCATTTTTCGGCAGAGTCCTCGTCATAGCATTGTTGATAGTCCTCGCCGCCGGAGCCATTCTCGCCGTACATAAGTGGGAATCAAAGAGTTACGGATCGGATGAGGACTATGTAACTATTGCGACGGAAAAAGAACGCCAGATGATAAGATACAACAATCAATGGTACGGTCTCAAAGATAATATCGAGACCGTATTGCTGATAGGTCTTGACAAATTCGGCGAGAAATCCGACGGGGAAGAAGACAACTATATTAACAACGCGAGAGCGGACTTTCTGATGCTGCTGATGATTGACAAGCAGACCGAGGAAGTATCCGTGATTCACATAAACCGCGACACAATCGGAGAAATCCGAGTGCTCGGTGTTGCGGGGCAGGTCATTTCCACAAGGCAGGCCCAGCTTACGCTCGCCTACAGTTACGGCAGCGGCGGTATGGACAGCTGCAGAAACACCGTAAACGCGGTTTCAACATATTTTTACGATTTGCCCATTGACCATTATATTGCGGTCACGATGGACGCCGTGAGCATCCTCAACGATGCTGCGGGCGGCGTAACCCTCACGGTTATGGACGATTTCTCGTCCGAGTATCCCGGAATGACTCCGGGCGCGGAGGTCACTCTTGACGGCGAGCAGGCGCTCACCTATGTACGCGCAAGAAAAGGCATGGAAAACCCCAGCAACGTAAGGCGTATGGAAAGACAGCGTCAGTACCTTTCCGCCCTTTATCAGGCAGTCAAGGCGCGCAGCAGCACTGACAGCAATTTCGGGCTTGAAACCATTATGAAAATTTCAAGCTATATGCTCTCGGACTGCAACGTAAACCAGCTTCAGGAAATAATCAACTTCACCTCCGATTTTGAAGTGAAGCCCATCTACACCATCGAGGGCGAATCAAAAGTCGGCGAAAAATTCATGGAATTCTATCCCGATGAAGACAAATTCAAAGCCCTTATAGTCAGTGTATTTTATGAGCCGGTTGACGAAAGTGAAGTCAGTCCTTCATAACGGTAAACAAGCCGACTCCCCGCAGTCGGCTTTTATCATAGGAATTCATTATTTTATAAAATAGCAGGCGCATTTCCTCTGTCACGGAGGTAGGAATATGAGCGACAAACTCTCAAGACCCGGATACAGAGAGATTCTCAGAAGAGCGGAATCTTTTTTTGAAATCCTGATACTCACATTGGAATTTTATCTGATATGGCGGCACTATTACAGCACACGCCACTTTCCCCATTACGGCAGTATGGGAAAGTATGTGCTGATGATGGTGTACGCCGTTCTTTTGATTTTTGTCTTTTATCTGTGTGACAGTCTCAAGTTCGGGCAGCTCAAATTTTCCGATGTGTTCGTCTCGCAGGTCATTTCGATTCTCATGGTGAATTTCATCACCTATTTCCAGCTTTGCCTTATCTCAAACAGGCTTATTTCAATTCCCCCGATGCTTTTCCTTACCCTGCTTGATGTAGTCTGCTGTTTCGGGCTGAGTTTCCTCTATTCCTCGCTTTACCATAAACTCTTTTCCCCGAGAAATATGGTGATGATTTACGGCAACGAAAACGCCGTGAGCCTCAAATTCAAAATGGACCGCAGGCAGGATAAGTACGCGGTCAACACCCTTCTTTCAATTGAAGAGGACGGCGAATACATAAAGTCCGTAATCGATAAGCACGATGCCGTTATCATAAACGATGTGCCCGCCGAAAAAAGAAACGATATCCTCAAATACTGTTTCGGCAAAAATATAAGAACCTATGTTGTGCCCAAGATTTCCGACATCCTCACAAAGGGTGCTCACGATATAACCCTGTTTGACACCCCGCTTATGCTCATCAAAAGAGGCGGCCTCAATCCCACACAGCGGCTTGTCAAAAGAATATTCGATGTTATTCTTTCGCTCATTGCAATTATTGTCTCCTCGCCCGTTATGCTTTTAATCGCCATCGCAATAAAAGCGGAGGACGGCGGCCCCGTTTTCTATAAGCAGGAGAGAGTGACGATAGACGAAAGAAAATTCAACATAATCAAATTCCGCAGTATGATAGTCAACGCGGAGGCGCAGGGGCTTTCAATCCCCGCCAAAGGGCACGACCCGAGAATCACGAAGGTCGGCTCTGTTATCCGCCCGCTCCGCCTTGATGAACTGCCGCAGATTTTCAACATACTCGTAGGCAATATGTCCATCGTAGGTCCGAGACCCGAAAGAACGGAGCACGTTGAAAAATATACGGCCGAGATACCCGAGTTCACTTACCGCCATAAGGTCAAGGGCGGGCTTACGGGTTACGCTCAGATTTTCGGCAAATACAACACCACCGCTTACGATAAACTCAGGCTCGACCTTATGTATATTGAAAACTATTCCCTGCTGCTTGATATCAAACTGATTGTTATGACGGCGAGAATACTTTTCAAAAAAGAAAGCACAGAAGGCTTTGAGGTGCAGGAAGATATAGAAAACTGGAAAAAGCAGCTCAAAGAAAAGAACAATAAATCCGGAGAATAACGAGAGAATTTCCGGTTAAGGCTTCGGGCAACTTCAGGTTAATAAGATGATGAAATGCGAAGAACAGTTTGAAAAAATCTATGGCAAAGAGCCGCAGAATATATCATTTTCGCCTTACAGAATCTGCCCCATAGGCGCAAACACCGACCACAACCTCAGCAAGATAACCGGTTTCGCGATTGACAAGGGCGTTTATTTCGCATACAGCCCCAAGGAAAGCGGAGAGGTTGAAATCGCCTCCCTGCAGTTTCCCCAAAGGGTCCGGTGGCACATTGATTCCGTGCCGGAAAAGAAGGAAGGCGACTGGGCGGATTATCTCAGAGGCGCTGCCGTTTATCTTAAAAAGAAATACAGTCTGAACACGGGTCTTTGCGGCGTGATTGAAGGCACTCTGCCCATAGGCGGGCTCAGTTCATCCGCCGCCGTCACCCTCGCTTTTCTCACCGCGCTGTGCAGCGTGAATGGCATTTCTCTCACCCCTGCCGAGTATATTGACATCGCCTGTGAGAGCGAAAGAAATTATGTGGGAGTATCAATCGGCAAACTCGATCAGAACTGCGAAGTCCTCTGCAAAAAGGATCATCTTCTTTACCTTGACACAACGGACGGCAGTTATGAACTCATACCTGCATCCCCCACGATGAAACCTTATAAGATAGCCGTGTTTTTCAGCGGCCTCGAGCACAGCCTCGCCGGGTCAAAATACAATATGCGTGTGGACGAACTCAAAGCGGGCGTTTATGCCCTGCAGGCCTTTGCCGGTATGGAATACGGCAGGTTTGAAGATACATACGCGAGAAATGTGCCCGCAGAGATTTATCATAAGTACAAAGACCGACTTCCCGAGACTTGGAGGCTCAGGTGCGAGCACTGGTACACCGAGTCTGAGCGCGTTGAAAAAGGCGCCGAGGCCTGGCGCAGGGGAGACATTGAAGAATTCGGACGCCTTTCCTTTGAATCCGGCAGAAGCAGTATAGTAAACTGGCAGTCCGGCGCGCCTGAGCAGATAAAACTCTATGAGATTATGACGAAGACTCCCGGTATTTACGGCGGCAGATTTGCCGGCGCGGGTTTCAAGGGCTGCTGCCTTGCGCTGATTGACCCCGCATATGAGGAAGAAATCATTGAAAAGGTAAGCGCCGCGTATCTCAGCGAATTCCCCGCTCTCAAAGAAAAATACAGCGTTCATATTTGCGCGAGCGAAAACGGAATTGCCGAGCGAAATGCACACAAAACGCTGTAACAAAAAACTATAAAGGCATTGTTAAACAATCATATTGACTTTATCCGGTTTAGGTGATATACTTCCTTCACCGCAATTAAATAAACAGTTACCTGACATTAAGAGTATTCTGCGTGAAAGGCAATAATATATTGTAATAATTATTATTATGCCGCAGAAGTGCGGCATAATTTTTTTACAGAGGAGAAAGATATGGAAAAAAGAGTAGCCGTTATGGCAATAGTCATTGACGACAGAAATGCCGTTGAAAAACTCAACTCGGTTCTTCACGAGTATTCGGAGTTTATAATCGGCAGAATGGGACTTCCCTATAAGGAAAGAGACATCAGCATAGTTTCTGTTGCGCTTGACGCGCCTCAGGACAGCATCTCGGCCCTCGCGGGCAAACTCGGCAATATCGAGGGCGTCAGCGTCAAGACCGCTTATTCGAATATAGCATAATGGAGCAAGCCAAAAAACTTATCGACACTCTCGCGCGTGAGCACACTCTCACGCAGGATGAATACGCCCTGCTTGTTTCTCTTTACAGCCCCGAAATCGCGGAGTACGCCGCCGGCAAGGCGGATTCCCTGCGCCGTGAAATATACGGCAACAAGGTATATATAAGAGGGCTCATAGAAATCGGAAACGCCTGCCGCAACAACTGTTATTACTGCGGCATAAGGCGTTCAAACAAAGCGTGCGAGAGATATATTCTCACGCGGGAGGAGATTCTTGCCTGCTGCGAAGAGGGTTATAATCTCGGTTTCCGCACCTTTGTGCTTCAAAGCGGCGAAGGCTGTTTCACCTGCAGTGAAATTTGTTCGCTGATTAAAGAAATCAAAGCGAAGTATCCCGACTGCGCCGTAACGCTCTCGCTCGGCGAATTTACCCGCGATGAATACGCGGCAATGAAGGCGGCAGGGGCGGACAGATACCTTCTGCGCCACGAAACGGCGGACAGAGAGCACTACGCCTCCCTTCACCCCGATATGGATTTTGACAGCAGGATGCGATGCCTTTCGGACTTGCACTCGCTCGGCTTTCAGACGGGCTGCGGCTTTATGGTCGGCTCGCCCGGTCAGACCGTGCAGACAATCGCGAAAGACCTTAAATTTATTGAGGAATTTCAGCCGGAGATGTGCGGCATAGGGCCTTTTATACCCCACGCGGACACGCCCTTTGCAAACGAAAAAGCGGGCAGTGCCGCCCTCACCGTTTTTCTGCTTTCGCTTATCCGCCTTATAAAGCCGGATATCCTTCTGCCGGCAACCACCGCCCTCGCGACGGTTGACCCGCTCGGCAGGGAAAAGGGAATACTCGCGGGAGCAAATGTTATAATGCCCAATCTTTCACCCGTTGCCGTGAGAAAAAAGTATTCGCTCTACGACGGCAAGGTGTGCACGGGCGAGGAATCCGCGCAGTGCCTTAAATGCGTGGAAACAAGAATGAAAAGCATAGGATTTGAAATATCGTACAGCAGAGGAGACTACAAAAATGGCAAAATATGATCCCAAATCACTCAAAGCGGAAGAATTCATCAATCACGAGGAAATCCTCGAAACTATCCGCTACGCAGAGGAAAACAAAAACAACCTTGAACTCATTGACTCGATTCTTGCAAAGGCAAAGCCCGTGCTCAAAGGAAAGGGCTACACCTGCGCGGGGCTCACACACAGGGAGGCGTCTGTGCTCCTTGCCTGCGATATTCCCGAAAAGATTGAGGAAATGTATGCCCTCGCAAAGGAAATCAAACTTGCGTTTTACGGCAACAGAATCGTTATGTTTGCCCCGCTCTATCTTTCAAACTACTGTGTAAACGGCTGTGTTTACTGCCCCTATCATATGAAAAACAAGCACATAGCCCGCAAGAAACTTTCGCAGGACGAAGTCAGAGACGAGGTTATCGCCCTTCAGGATATGGGTCACAAGCGCCTTGCAATTGAGGCGGGCGAAGACCCCGTGAACAACCCCATCGAATATATACTCGACTGCATCAAAACCATCTATTCCGTTCATCATAAAAACGGCGATATCCGCAGGGTAAATGTCAATATCGCCGCCACCACGGTTGAAAATTACCGCAAACTCAAAGAGGCGGGCATCGGCACATACATTCTTTTCCAGGAGACTTACAACAAAGAGAGTTATCTTGAACTTCACCCCACAGGCCCCAAGCACGATTATGACTATCATACCGAGGCTATGGACAGAGCCATGCAGGGCGGCATAGACGATGTAGGTCTCGGAGTGCTCTTCGGACTTGAAAACTATCAGTATGAGTTTGCGGGCCTTCTTATGCACGCGGAGCATCTTGAAGCGGCGCAGGGCGTAGGCCCCCACACCATCAGCGTGCCCAGAGTCAAAAAGGCGGACGACATCGACCCCAACGTTTTCGATAACGGTCTTTCGGACGAACTCTTCAAGAAAATCATCGCCTGCATCCGCATAGCGGTGCCCTACACCGGTATGATTATTTCCACCCGTGAGAGCGAAAAGGTCAGGGGAGAGGTGCTCGACCTCGGTATTTCCCAGATAAGCGGTGCATCACGCACCTCTGTAGGCGGCTACACCGAAGAGGAAAGACCTCACGATTCCGAGCAGTTTGACGTTTCCGACCAGCGCACTCTCGACGAGGTTGTTAACTGGCTTATGAAATTCGGTCACATTCCTTCATTCTGCACCGCCTGCTACCGCGAAGGCAGAACGGGCGACAGATTTATGAGCCTTTGCAAAAGCGGTCAGATTCTCAACTGCTGCCACCCCAACGCTCTTATGACTCTCACCGAGTATCTTGTGGATTACGCGAGCGAAGAGACGAGAGAAAGAGGCTATAAGATGATTGAGGAAGAACTTCATAAGATTCCCAACGACAAAGTAAGAGCGATAGCAAAAGAAAATATAGAAAACATAAAGAATTCAAACAGAAGAGACTTCAGATTCTGAGGCGGATTGACAACGGGGAGATTTTCTGTTACAATCGCCCCCGAGTAAAAAACAAGGAGAGAAGTTCCGTGAAAAAAAGAACACAGCGATATCTGAGCATCATCCTCGCGCTTATGTTTTCCCTGAGCGCGCTTCCCTGCCTTGCCGCGTTTGCCTATGAAGAGGCGGCGCAGGAGGCTTCCGCAGAAGAAGAAAGCGTAGGCGAGGAGGTAGGGAAATTCGCCGAAGGCCTCAGTTTTGCAGGCTACAGATACAGAGCGGACGGCAACTATTTCTATGTGGACCAGGATAAAGCGTGGCAGGGCAAATACGGCTATATGCGCGCTTACGACCTTATTGCCCCCTATGTGCTGCTCGAGTATGACTATGTCAGAGTGCACTTCACCTATGAGGGCAAGGACTGGATGATTCAGCTCTGGAAAGGACAGTACGGTCTTGCTTTCTACGGCGCCGAAACAGGCGTTTACTATAAAAACGCGAGTGATTCAGAGGACACCGCAGCCACCGTTTATTCACACGTGAGCGGGGACGATATGCCCTGGATGCAGACCGCCCTTTACCACGACCCGGACCTCGTGGGCGATTATTCCGAAGAATTCGTAACTCCCTATGAGCAGACCTGGTGGAGCACCGGCTTCAAGGCGGGGCACCTCACCAGAGAAGAGCCCGCGAGCGAACTCCGTCAGTGCGGCCTGATTACGTTCAAGAACGAAGAACTCGCCAATCTTTTTGCCGAAGGGCTTAAATCGTGCGGCTTCACCCAGGCGGAAAACGGCAGTGTCGGCATTGACAGTTTCTCACTCAGCGGCCCCACCGTAAGTTATGTGTGGCAGGATATTTCCGACGCTGAAAACACAATGCCCATAAAGATTGCAGTAGGCACAATGCTCTTCCTCCACTTTGCCGCCGTTATGACCGCGATTCTCGTTATCGTAGGCGGATTTATGGGCATGGGACTTCTGCTTCTGCTGATATAATTGAATTCAATATAAGATTTATTTAATAAAATATATAAATTAAGAAAAAAATCCTTGACGCGGGGTGAAAAGTATGCTAATATGTCTTCACCTCTGCGCAAGGGTTTATTTTTTGCGCCCTGAAGTCAGAGGGAGGCCTGAGCCCTAGCGGCTGTTGCCTGATAAACTGCCCGCAAGGCTCAAATATTCCGAAAATGGAGGTGCCGATATGGCTGCTAACGGTAAAAGAGTTAAGGTTACACTTGCTTGCACCGAATGCAAACAGCGCAATTACAACACCATGAAAAACAAGCAGAACACCCCTGACAGGCTTGAAATGAACAAGTACTGCCGTTTCTGCAGAAAACACACATTACACAGAGAATCCAAGTAAGCAGGAGGTAAACCAAATGGCAAAGAAAGAAAATTCTGCCGCTGCCGAGAAAGTTGCCGCCGCCGAAAAGAACCAGACCAAGAAAGCCAAATCCGGTGAAAACAAGCTTGTAAAAGCCGGCAAGGCAATCAAAAAGTGGTTCAAGGATCTCAAGGGCGAAATCAAAAAGATAGTCTGGCCCGACGCAAAGACCGTTGTCAAGTCCACTCTCGTAGTTCTTGCCGCGGTTGCCATTTGCGCAGCAGCAATCTTTGCAGTTGACTATGTTCTTTCCAAAGCAATTTCTCTGCTTGAGCTCGCCGCCGGCAAAATCGGTGACGCAACCAAAGTTGAAGAAGTCGCTGAAGAAGGTCTTATGACATTACGCAATTTCTTCTTAGGTTGAGTCAGGAGGATGTAAGATGTCCGTTGATGCAAGATGGTACGTTATACACACCTACTCAGGCTACGAAAACAAGGTTAAAAGCAATATAGAAAAAATTGCCGAAAACCGCAAAATGCAGGACAAAATCCTTGAAGTCAATATCCCGGTTGAAATAGTTGAAGACGCCGAAACCAAAAAGGAAGTAGAGCGCAAACTTTTTCCCGGCTACGTGCTTGTCAAGGTAGCGGTTGAGTATGACAGAGACAACCGCCCCAGGATGAGCGACGAGACTTGGCTCCTTATCAGAAACACAACGGGAGTCACGGGTTTTGTGGGCCCCGAAAACAAAGCAATCCCTCTTACCGACGAAGAAGTTATCAGGCTCGGAGTCGAAAAGAAAGTTGTTGAAGTTTCCTACGCAGTAGGCGACACCGTCAATATCATTGACGATATGTTTGACGGCTTTTCGGGCGTTGTTCAGGAAATTGACCTTGAAAACAACTCCGTTAGGGTCACCGTTTCCGCACTCTTTGGCAAAGAGACCGTTGTCGAACTTGAACTCGATCAGGTTGAACTTGCCGACGATTAATCACGGTAATTTGAGGGCATTTACCCTTTCAAATTGAGCGCGTAATGCGCAAGTTCTGCTATGCAGGGCTTCGTGGGAGGAGCCAGAGGCTCCGCAATTTACCACAATATATTGGAGGTTATTTACAATGGCACAGAAAGTTATCGGCTTTATCAAATTACAAATCCCTGCCGGCAAAGCCACTCCGGCTCCGCCCGTAGGTCCCGCACTCGGTGCACAGGGCGTCAACATTATGGCGTTCACCAAAGAATTCAACGAGCGCACCAAGAATGATATGGGTCTCATCATCCCCGTAGTTATCACGGTTTATGCAGACCACTCCTTCACATTTATCACCAAAACTCCTCCTGCCGCCGTTCTTATCAAGAAGGCTTGCGGCATTGAGAGCGGCTCAGGTGTTCCCAACAAGACCAAGGTTGCAACCATCACAAAGGATCAGATTAAGGCAATCGCCGAAACCAAGATGAAAGACCTTAACGCAGCATCCATTGAAACCGCTATGAGTATGATAGCCGGCACTGCCCGCAGCATGGGCGTTGTCGTAGCCGATTGATTGCAAACTGTGGGAGGAAAAATCCGATTAACCACATGATTGGGAGGAAAAATTAACATGAAACACGGTAAAAAATATAACGAAAGCGCAAAACTGGTTGACAGAGCAACACTCTATGATCCGGCAGACGCTATGGCTCTTGCAGTTAAAACCGCAAGCGCAAAATTTGACGAAACAGTAGAAGTTCACGTACGCCTCGGCGTTGACTCCCGTCACGCAGACCAGCAGGTTCGCGGCGCCGTCGTACTTCCCAACGGAACAGGCCGTTCCGTAAGAGTAGCCGTTTTCGCAAAAGGCCCCGAGGCCGATGCGGCAACAGCAGCAGGCGCTGAAATCGTAGGCGCTGAAGATCTCGTAGCAAAGATTCAGGGCGAAGGCTTTATGGAGTTTGACGTTTGTATCGCCGCTCCCAACATGATGGGTCTTGTAGGCCGTCTCGGTAAAGTTCTCGGTCCCCGCGGTCTGATGCCCAGCCCCAAGGCCGGCACAGTTACCCCCGACGTGGGCAAAGCTGTTACCGAAGCCAAAGCCGGTAAGATTGAATACCGTCTTGACAAGACCAACATCATCCACTGCCCCATCGGCAAAGTTTCCTTCGGTCCCGAAAAACTTCAGGAAAACTTTGACACTCTTCTTGACGCCATCATCAAGGCTAAGCCCGCCGCAGCAAAGGGTCAGTACATCCGTTCCTGCGTGCTTGCCACCACTATGGGTCCCGGCGTGAGAATCAATGCCAACAAAATCGGAGTTGCCGAAGCATAAGCAACTTACAAAAATATCTTGACACAGCGTATTTTCTGTGTTAAAATACCGATGCTGTTCTTTTTTAAGACAGCAGGCGCTTTCAGCATAATGGTTTTTAACCGCCTGCCGAGAAAGGAATCCGTAACTGATATAACTGTCGGTATTACGCCCTTTCCGGTATTATGCGGAAAGGGCTTTAATATTGTTTAACATTCCACATGGAGGTGAAATACAGAAATGCCCAGTGCGAAAGTTTTAGAGCAGAAGAAGCAGATAGTTGCTGATCTTTCCGAAACGCTCAAAGGCTCCGTAGCAGGTGTTGTAGTTGACTACAAGGGCATCAATGTCGCTGATGACACCGCTCTTCGTAAAGAACTGCGTGAAGCAGGAGTTAAATACTCCGTAGTCAAAAACACCCTCCTCAGCCTTGCCGCAAAGGAAGTAGGCCTTGACGCTCTCACAAGTGTTCTTGAGGGTACTACCGCTATCGCGATCAGCCCCGAAGATCACACCGCAGCAGCAAGAATTCTCTCCAAGTTTGCAAGCACACACAAGAACTTCTCCATTAAGAGCGGTTATCTTGAGGGCGATGTTATCGATCTCGCTACCATCGACAGTCTTGCCAAACTTCCCACCAGAGAAGTTCTCCTTGCTACAGTTTGCAACGCATTCAATGCTCCCATTTCAGCATTTGCCCGTGCAATTCAGGCTATAGTTGATAAGGGCGGCGCAGAGGCTTGCCTTGCAGACGCTCCCGCAAAGGAAGAGGCTCCCGCTGAGGAAGCAGCTCCCGCCGAGGAAGCAGCAGCCCCCGCTGAGGAAGCGGCTCCCGTAGAGGAAGCAGCAGCCCCCGCTGAGGAAGCAGCTCCCGCTGAGGAAGCAGCTCCCGCTGAGGAAGCAACAGCCCCCGCTGAGGAAGCAGCTCCTGCCGAAGAAGCAGCAGACGCTCCCGCAGACGATACCCCCGCAGAAGAATAATTCACAAATAATCAGAATTGGAGGAAAATAAAATGGCATCAGAAAAAATCAATGCTATCATCGAAGAAATCAAAGTGCTCACAGTTCTTGAACTTTCAGAGCTCGTTCATGCAGTAGAAGAAGAATTCGGCGTTTCCGCCGCTGCCGCTGTTGCAGTAGCAGGCCCCGCAGCCGATGCAGGCGCTGCCGCCGCTGAAGAGAAGACCGAGTTTGACGTTATTCTCGCTGAAGTCGGCGCAGAAAAAATCAAGGTTATCAAGGTTGTCCGTGAACTCACCGGTCTCGGCCTTGCCGAAGCAAAGGCTGTTGTTGACGGCGCTCCCAAGGCAGTTAAAGAAGGCATCTCCAAAGAGGATGCAGAAGCTGCTAAGGCTAAGCTTGAAGAAGTCGGCGCTAAAGTCGAACTCAAATAAAAAAACGGCGAAAAACAAACAAAAAAGTTTTTTCAAAGGCTGTAAGTTTTATCTTACAGCCTCTGTTTTTTTATTCTGCTTTTTGATATAAGGAATAATTATATTTTTTTGTTTTCGGCGTCTTTTCTCCTTTGCCGTATCTATATACTGTCTGCAGTCGAAAATACGCCGTTTTCAACCGTTTTTCGCAGGCATAAAAGCCGAAAAACGAATTCTGCTCGCGAAACAGCGACGAAAAAACAAACAAATCCCGCTCACCGAAAGGTGAGCGTTTTTTATGCTTAATTGTCGCTTGATAAGCGACCAAAAGAGATGTTTTTGAGAGTATTATTTAACTGCAAAAGGGAAGCGGCTTTCCGATGAAGAACAAATAAATATGAGAAAAGCAGAAGGAGGAAATGAAATGGCTGAAAGAATCAAAGGCTTTGAAGTTCTTGAAAAGTACAGAGAAGGTAATACCGGCTGGCTGCCGCTTATCAGATCCGCATATTGCGTTTACCCGAAAAGAAACGAGTACGGTGAAGTAAACATCGGCTGGAATGCCGGGCTGCTCGAAAGAAACCGCCCGTTCTTTTCTATGCTGTGGGCCGTGGACTGCATTACAATGCTTACGATGTATTTTTCCGCAAAAGGAATTGAGGATATTACTGCGGAACAGGCGGAAAAAATGTTTGAGAAAATCGGTTACTATAAGAGAAAAAACCCTGACGGCGGCTCACACGGCTCCTTGATGAAATTCAACGATCCCGAAGACGGCGAGTTCTTTTCGTTCAATGTTACGGTAGGAGTAGAGGATGAACCGGCGGAAATAGAGGGCGGAAATATCTATCCTCTGAAAACGCTGAATGATTATAATTCCGAAAACGAGAAAGGCTCTCAAGAGGAAGAGTAAACCCGGCAAAAAGGTCTTATTATCTTTGAAGGAGAGAATTCAGATGATAAAAACTGAATTATTGAGTGATAGAGCGATTAAGTTTCTGGAAGAAGATATGGGCCTGTCAATGGAGGATGTAAGAAATTACGACAAAGACAAATGGCATGACTTAAGAATGAAATGTTTTGATGTTGAGTGCGCCAAATACAACGACGATACCGGCAGATGCTCCGACAGGGGCGAGGCGGCGGCAGATGTTGTAGACTTTCTTTATTGTGAAATCAATGTGGATTAAAAACCAATCAGGCAGGACAGCACACGGCTCGCTGTCATATCAATGTTATTGACTTTTCAACTGAATAAGTCCATAATACAGATACAAAATAATATTTCCATAAAGAGTGCGTGAGGGACAAGCCCTGTGACCGCACGACAACCTGCCCTTAAGGGTAAGGTGCCAATGCTTGATCTATGGATTTCTTTTCCGCCTCTTTATGGACAAAAACATAAGGAGGTTTTTAATTTGAAAAATGTTTGTCTGGTGAAATACAGAGGGCAGGAGGAGAGAGACCGGCTTACTGATTTTCTGAAAAAAGAAGGCTTCGAACCCGGCGTATTATATCCGCCTAAGGGCGACCATTACGGTTTTGTTGTAGATCTTAACAAAAAACAATATTGGTCAAGAAGCCCCGCCATGATGGCGTGCATTGTTTCGGCTTTTTACCAGATTTCGGTGGACGAATTTATTTTCTATTATGAATATGTTAAAAAAGAAGACCGCAGGCAGTTTGTTGTTCACATCCCTCACGCGGGCGATGAGTTCCCGAAAGAAATAAAGCTCGATATTGACGAAGACGAAAAACGCAGGCAGCACGAAGCAATGAAGGATGATTATCTTGAAAACCTCGTGCCGAAGTATCACGACCATCTGATAAAGTTTGACATCAGCCGCATTGTGTGCGATGTGGAGCGGTTCCTTGAAAATGAGCCGATGGAAAAATACAGCATGGGATTCTGCTATAAAAAGGGCTACAACGGCAAAACAATCAGATGGGAAAACGAAGACCATGTATATTCTCCCGATAAAGAACTGAAATACTACAAACAGCACCACCGGAAATTCACAAAGATATGCAAAGAGTCAAAGAAACTGTTTATTCTCGACCTGCATTCTTATCAGAAGAAGATTATTCCAGGTGATATGATAAGGAGAGACAGGAACCTGCCGGACGTGTGCCTCGGCTTTGACGAAAAGTTTATGAGGCCGGAGATAGCGGAATTCGCGGCGAAAAAGTTTCTTGAAATGGGCTTAAGTGTTGCTTTCAATTACCCGTATTCGGGCAGCTTCGTGCCGAAAGAAGCGCTTGACAGCCCTGACGATTACGACTGCCTGTCGCTTATGGTTGAATTAAACCGCAATATTTTCGAATACGGTCGCAAGGACTTATGGCGCCCGGTCAGAGAGATTCTGGACAGTATTATGTTTTATGTTATGCAGAATTGCGAATAAGGAGGAAAGTCATGAAAGAATGGATAGGATTTGATGAGTTTTACTCTGAATTGACTGAGAAAGGTTCAGCATCTAAATATGAGATTTATCTTCATTTATGGCAGCGTTATCTGTGGAAAAACAAAGCAGATTACAGGGCATTTCAGGAGCATAAGGAAGATTATGAAAAAATGATAAAGAAAAAAGAGGAAATGGAAGACTCGTTTTATATGTATGATTGGGTGCGATTATTTGAGATGACGCATAAATACATCAGGGGAAATGTTGTTGCTCGTATGCGCAAACGCGGAATAAAAGAGGACTTTATAAGAGAACTCTCGCGAGAGGTTATGCGGATGGAAAATGAACGATGGGAAAAAAGAATGCAGGAAAACAAGCGGTTTATTGCCGAGTTTGAAAAAGATACAAATAAAAGAATGAAGAAGTATAAGGAGAAAGTAAAAATGATGGACAGAGTTAAACTTGCGCAGTGGGTGGCCGAATGTGCACACAAAGGACAAAAGGATAAAGCAGGCGTTGATTATATCAACCATCCGCTTACGGTCGCGTCTTTTGTTGAGAGCGAGGACGAAAAGATTGTTGCCCTGCTTCATGATGTGCTTGAGGATACGGAATTCCCGGAAATCGCTCTGAGGATTCTGCTCGGCGATAAAATAGTCGATTCGCTTTTACTTCTTAAGCACGAAAAAGGCGTGAACTACTTTGACTACGTGGCAAAAATCAAAAACGACCCTCTCGCAAGGGCGGTGAAACTGGCAGATTTAAGGCATAACAGCGACCTTTCCCGCCTGCCGGAGATAACGGAAAAAGACCGTGAGCGCCTGAAAAAATACGAGAGGGCAAGGGAAATCCTGGAGCAGGAATAAATGAACAGCGGCGGATATCATCCGCCCGTCACACAGGATATGCGGAAGCATTGGCCTTCTCCACGCTTTGGGTCGAACCGCCGAAGCGCCGCCTGTGACGGATGAAGCGAGGCGGTTAGATGAAGAAACAAGGAGAACTGCGAAGTGAGTCAAAGAGCAGGGCGACTATGTTTCTGAGGGCAAGTGCCCGAAGGGCGGGTGTGGTTAATGCGTGAGCATAATGATTATCGGAGCGAAGCGACCCGAAATTCTACATTCTGCATTTTATCCGCGCCCCTTAATTATTCATTTTTCAGTTTTAAGTATTCATTATTCATTGAGTTACACGGAACGCCGTCCCCGGCAACACATAAAAACAAACCCGGCCCGCAGGTTTATGCCTGCGGGCCGGATGCTTTAATATAAATCTATTCCGTTATCGTCTTTTCATATTTTTCCGCGAGGGTGCGGGCAATCTGCACGGTGTCGCCGTCCGTCGGCTTTTCGGGGTCGACGGTTGAGAGCCATTTGCGCTCAAATTCGGCGAAACTCTTGTAGAACTGGTTGCCCTGATAGAGATTGCGTTCGCAGTACTGTTTCTTTGTCAGGCTTGAATATTTGCCCCTCTTCGGGAAGCGGATGGCGAGAAATTCAAAGAAACTCTGCCAGCGTTTCGCGTAAAACGTCTTTATCAGGCCGCCCCATTCCTTCCACGCATAGTCGTAGTTCACGCTTCTCACGGGCGGTCCCCATACCGTAATCTGCACCAGCAGATTCAGTTCGAAGTTTTCCTTCTCCTTGTCGCTCAGGGCGAGTTCGGACGCGGCACGCAGATGGTCCGCGAGGGTGAGTTCGGGCCTCGTCTGCAGCAGTTCGTCAACCTCGTCGCAGATTTTGAGGAAGGCGTTTGACGAGCGCTCGAATATGCGAACATCCCTTGTGTTGAAGCCCTTCATCGCGTCTTCAAAAAGTTCTGCACAGCGGTTGCTGAGCACCTGACGGGTTATATCGCACACATCAAAGATGTAGCCGTCGGTATTCGCTTTTTCGGAGGCGAGCAGGGATTTGAGCGCACCGAAAAGAATCTTGTTGTCATAGCGCAGAGAGAGCACATCGTTTGGGGCGGTGTGCGTACGCACGGTACAGGGGCGCATGCAGATTACCGAGCCCGTTTCCCTGCCGGTGCAATCATCGGAGTAGCAGGAATTCCGCAGGGCTTTCACGGCGTCTTTGAGGCACTTTTCATCGCTTCCGTAGCGGCGCTCCGCGTAATCGTCGAGCCAGGCGTCAAGGTCGATTTTGCCGCTCTCGGTCAGCATCTGAAACGCGAGGTCATAGTAGAGCGGATTCTGATATATGCCTTCGGGGAAAAGACCCGTGCCCACGCAGTTTTCAGCCTCCAGTGAGGCGTACGCGTTATCGGCAAGCGCCTTTATGCTGCCGTGAAGAGTGTTTCTGTCGCCGAAGGAGTGAATGTTGCCGAGCACAAAATCGTGGCCGTAAAACTCTCCGGTCTGAGAGTGCTTCGAGCCGTCAATATCAAGCACAAGCAGCCTGCCCTTGGGCACGGCTTTTATTATCTGCTCGCGCAGTGACCAGCTTTGCATCACCCATACCGAGTCCGGGTCAAACGACTGATACATATCGTCAATCGCTCTGCCTACCTTGTGCAGGTAGTCCTTCGTTTTCACAACGGGCTCGTTCTCGTGAAACGGATCGCACGCGTAGTAGTGATAGGCGCCGAAAAGCTGTTTCTGCTTTTCGAGCAGGGCGGTGCCGAATTTGCGGAAAACCGGGTCCGTCGGGTCAAGCTGATATGTTACGGGGAAGTTGCACCAGGATTTTGCCATAGTTATCCTGATTTTCTTAAAGAGGCGGGATATGCTCTTTGGCACCATACCCGAAAAGCCCTGCTGAACAGGAGTCATACCGAGTTCCGTTTCCCTGTCGATAATCTGCTTGCCGAGTTTTGCGCGGCTTTCGATATATTTCACATCCGAAAGGCTGAAATAACTGTCAAAGTTTGTCATCAGCTGCCAGGGCCAGAAGGCGGGACCGCTCAGGAAGGAGAGGGCGCCCTTTTCGCTGTAAGTAAAGTCCCTCATGGTGTAATACCACACCGCTTCGCTGCCCACAACGGAAAGAGGCATATTTATGCCGTTCATCGCCATGAAGTCAATTTCTTTTTCCCAGTCTTCCCATTTCCAGAAAGCGGCGGAGTAGCCGAGCGTGCAGTAGTTGAGATAAACTCTGCGCTTTTGCGGAATAACCTTTGTTATTCTGCCCTCAAAGAGCGGGGCGTCGCTCACCTTCATTTCCCTGTTTCCGCAGTGTGAAAGATTAACGCGGCAGTATTTTTTGAGATAGGCGTAGTAGCCCATCGCCATGCTTATCTTGCAGTCGCCGCAGATTACTATTTTACCGTTTTCGCAAAATACCTCATAGGTATTCTTGCCGTCCGCCGGCTCAATCGTGCGCAGTTCAAACGCGCCGGCTATATCGGGAGTGTTTCGCATTATCAGGTTTTCCAAATCTGAATCCCCCTTGTGAAAACAAAGTTTGTATCTTATTTATTATAAACCATTGCCGCCGTGTTATCAAGAAATAAATTCGGCACACCGCCGCGCCGCAATATCGCGAAAAACGCATTTTTTGAATATGTTAATTTTTTTATTGTTTTTTAAAAATCACTTTACACCGTTATTAAATTTAATTATAATATATTATGAGATAATTTATGAACGGAGGTCGGTCAAAATGAATCCGGTTCACAAAAAAGTGCTACTCAAACTCAGCGGAGAAGTGCTTGCAGGCGAAAAAGGCACCGGCTATGACTACGCCATAGTAAAAAGCGTGTGCGAGCGCGTCAAAATTCTTCACGACGCGGGCGTGCAGGTGGGCATAGTTGTCGGCGGCGGCAATTTCTGGAGAGGCAGAAGCAGCGGCGAAATGGACAGGACCAAAGCGGACCACATGGGTATGCTTGCCACGGTTATGAACGCCATTATGCTTCAGGATACTCTCAATTCCCTGGGCGTTGACGCAAGAGTGCTCACCGCGGTAAACCTTGAGCCGTTTGCCGAGTATTATATGAAAGACAGAGCCGTGAGATATCTCAGCGAAGGCAAAGTCTGCATTTACGGCGCGGGCACGGGCAACCCCCTGTTTTCAACCGACAGCGGAGCCGCTCTCAGGGCAATCGAAACC
>JAEEGL017460327.1_pt1 | contig 23069 bp, 18 predicted proteins | sample 9134231 | NCBI WGS metagenome assembly JAEEGL01 (sample SAMN16246548, study PRJNA631951) | gut metagenome | biome: gut microbiome; feature: rumen; material: fiber-attached | host: Bos | place: Iran: Karaj | collected 2018-10
ACTGAAGAGAAGAAGTCTTTCGTAGACGACGATACAAAGGCTAAGCTTGAGGAAGTTGCAAAGAAGGCTGAAGAAGTTGCTAAGGAGCTTGCTGAGCAGTCTGCTGACGTTGCAAAGGCTGGTTTCGAAGGACTTAAGGCTGGTGTAGATGCAGCTATCAAGGCTTACAAAGAGAACAGAAATAAATAATTTCTGAAATAGATTTTTCAAGAAGAACTATTCCTTTTGGGGTAGTTCTTCTTTTTTTGCTAACACCTATAACCTTATATCGTTGAGTGGTGTACATTTTAGTGATAAAATATTAGTAACTGTAAATTTGTCTGATTCCTCAAAAGGAGCTTTGGATGGCTATTGAAGAACTGGATCTTGTCAATGAATTGAATGTGTATTCCGGATTAGATTCTTTTAATTCCAATACTGTTGAAAAGGAGCTGGCTCTTTGCGGGAAGCTTGGCGCTAATGTGGACAGTCTGAAGGCACTGGGATTTAATGCCCTTCAATTGGTGGAAATCAGAAAAGGCCTTGAAGATGACAATGTGGATCCTAAAAAGTACCTGAATCCGAAGCTTTCATGGACTGATATGGAAGAGATGCGCCTTGAAATGTCCCAGGGGATAGACATGAGCAAATACAGGTCTATGGGATTTGATACTCAGCAGCTATATCAGATCCGTGAAGGAATCGCCGCTGGTATTGATGTATCTGCGTATGCCAAGAAAGAATACCTTGCTGATCAGATGAGGCAGCTAAGACTTGGACTTTCCAAAAAAGGCGGAGTTCCCATCATCTTTTTCCAGGATCCGGCTTTTGATTCGCATCAGATGCGTGAGATCAGAAAAGGGCTTGAGGCTGGCATTGATATTTCTACCTATGCCATGCTGGATGTTCCGTATATGAAAATGAGGGCTATCAGGGAAAGCGCTGAAGATGGCCTTATTTTTGATGAATCGGATATACATCGTTATAACGCCAATATTCTCAATCAGATTCATAAGGCCTATAAGGAAAAAGTCGATATAGCCAGATATGTAAAAAACAGATATGATGCTGAGCAGCTTGAAGAAATCATAATTTGTCTTAAGCAGAATTTAAGGATTGATAGTTATATAAACAGTGATATGCGTGGTGACGCTATCAGAGAGATCAGAATAGGACTTGAGGAGGGAATTGATGTCAGTAAATATGCTGATGTGTCCTATGGCTGGCAGCAAATGAATGAAATAAGAATAGGGCTTGAGCATCAGATTGATGTCAGGCCATATTGTAAACCGCTCTATCAGGCTGACCAGATGAGGGAAATAAGACTTGGAATCGAGTCCGGCCTTGATATCAGCCAGTACTCCAGCATGATGTATACTGCAAAGGATATGCGAAGGATAAGAAAAAAACTCTTATCCGGAGAAATCCATACGCTTCTTTCTGATGACGGAATTGACGGAACTGTTCTTGACAGGACCGAAGGTGTCTCGGATGAGGAAGCTCTTCTTGAGTTTCTTATTGAAAGAAAGAATGATATTATCGAATTTTCAAATAATAAGATGCTTTGCTGGCTTAAGCTTCCTAAGAGAAATGATCTGGATTCACTTACTGAGAATATGGTTCTTACACTACTTTTTAAGAGTAATATCAGAAAGGGAATCAACAGGAATGAAATTCAGAAAATGGTAAAATTCCCTGTGGGTGGAGAAAAATATCTGGTGGCCTCCGGTAAAGAGCCGGTACACGGTCAGGATGGTTATTATGAGTATTTTGTGGATCTAAAGCAACAAACTGAGCCAATCTTTTTGGAGGATGGTTCTGCCGATTTCTCAAATCTGGATGTAATTAATCAGATCCACGTGGGAGATAAGATAGCAGAGTATCACAAGGCCACCAAGGGGGAGAACGGCTATAATGTATTGGGTGAAGTGACGCCTGCTCAAAATGGCAAGGAAATCCCTATATTAAAGGGCGACGGATTTATGATACTAAGTGACAGGGTTACCTATGTAGCAAAGATAAGCGGTGTTCTGTCGGTTGTAAACGGAATTATCAGCATAAAGAAAGTAATGATAGTACCGGAAGTACGTATTACCGATAATAAGATTACTTACGACGGCGTAGTTTTCGTTAAAGGTGATGTGAATTCCGGAAGCGAGATCGCTGCCACCGGAGATATCATTATTGGTGGCCATATGGAAAGCTCCATTGTTGAAAGCGGCGGCAATGTCATTATCGGAGGAGGGGCTACATGCCCTGTAAGAGGCAGCATCAAGGCTGAAGGTGACGTTACAGCCAAGTTCTTTGAAGGTGTAAGTATAACCGGTAAAAATGTTTCCGGAAACTATTTTATTAACTGCGAAATCCATGCGAACGGATTCCTTAAGACTTACGGAAGACAGGGGCTTATATATGGAGGAAATGCCTACAGTCTTTCGGGAATTGAGTCTGCAGTCATAGGTAATAAAACCGGAGCAAGAACAATTATTACTCTTGGTGTAAGCAGCGCTCTGCTTGCAGAACACAACAAGATACAAAAGCAGATAAGCCGAGAGGAAGAAGAACTCAAGGTTCTGGAAAAAGAAAAGAACAGACTTATGGAGATAGGTTCCGGCAACAGGGAACTTATGCAGTGGAAGATTAAGATAAATGCTGCGGTAGGCTCTAAGGAAATTATACTTAAAAAGCTAGAGCAGCAAAGGGCTGACCTGGAAAAAGAGATGAATCTTGGAAATGCTCCTAAAGCCACTGTGACGGAAATGGCATTTGCAGGGACTATATTTATCATCGAAGGAGTGGCCTACAAGCTTGCAGAGGACAGAAAAGTTTATGACAAGCTTGTTTTCAGGACTGATGCCAAGAAGGAAAAGATGGTAATTATTTAAATAGCATTTTATGAGTGAAAAATGCCGAATAATGCGAAGTTACATACCGCATTATTCGGCACTTTATGTTGCGAAATTGACCTGTTTTTTTTATAATTATTAATGATGTTTTTGGGGGTATAATATGACTATTAAGGAATTGCTTAACGAGGTTCTTCTTAAGGACAAGACCTTTATTCATTTTCCCTTCGGCGATGGGAAATTTGATATCAATGAATCAGTGGTGGTTACCTGGATTATAATGGCAGCTATTCTGATTCTTCTTTTAATTCTTACCCGTGATTTTAAAGTGCATAATATTTCTAAGAGGCAGGCTGCGGTGGAAAGCTTTGTGGTATGGGTACGAGGCCTGGTATCGGATATGCTGGGAGAGGAGGCTTCACGATATGTGGAATATATCACGACAGTGCTTCTTTATCTTGCAATAGCCAATATGATAGGACTGTTTGGCTTTGTGCCTCCCACCATGGATATAAATGTCACAGCGGCACTCTCCGTTATGAGTATTCTTGTGGTTGAGGGCGCCGGTATAAGGAAAAAAGGCTTTGTGGGGTGGCTGAAAGCTTTTACACATCCAATGGCAGTCGTTACACCTATGAATATCATGGAACTTGCCATAAGGCCTTTATCTCTTTGCATGCGACTGTTCGGTAATATTATCGGTGCGACAGTAATTATGGAGCTTATCAAGCATCTTTTACCGGTGGCACTTCCTGTTGTTTTCTGTTTGTATTTTGATATCTTTGATGGACTGATTCAGGCTTATGTTTTTGTTTTTCTGACATCATTGTATATAAAAGAGGCGGTAGAGTAAGAAAGGAGTTTTGTTATGGATTTAACAGCAATTGGAGCAGCAATAGCAGTATTTACAGGTCTTGGAGCAGGTATTGGTATCGGTGTGGCTACCTCTAAGGCGACAGATGCAGTAGCGAGACAGCCTGAGGCAGATGGCAAGATCATGAAGCTTCTTCTTTTGGGATGTGCCCTTGCTGAGGCAACAGCTATTTACGGTTTCGTAGTTGCGATTATGATTTTGTTTACTTGATTTAATGTTTTAACGAAAGAAGGAAAACGAAGTGTTAAATTTCAGCCTGGTTAACATACTATGCACAGTCGCAAATCTGCTTATCCTTTTTGTGATTTTTAAGATATTTCTTTTTAACAGAGTTGATAAAGTATTGCAGGCTCGCAGGGAAGAGATTGAAGAGGCAACAAAGGCAGCTGATCTTGCTACTAAAAGTGCGATTGAAACCAAAAAAGAATATGAGAACAGAATTGCTCTTGCTGACGAAGAGAAAGAGCAGATTCTCTCAGACATCAAGAAACAGGGATATGATGAGTATGAGAGAATAGTCAGTGATGCCAAGAAAAAGGGCGAAAAGATCATATATGAAGCAAAGCACAATGCAGAGATGGAAAATGCCCGTGCAAAGGAAGTGTATGCAGCTCAGCTTGCCGATATGGTAATCGATGCCGCTTCCAAGATCGCCGCATCCAAGCATAGCACTGAAGAAGACAAAGAGCTGTACGATAAATTTATAAGTGAAGCCGGAGCAAATAATGAGTGAAGTATTGAATGCTAAATTGCGCTATGCCACTACAGCTCCCAGCAAAGAGCAGATAGAGAAGATAAAATCTGTTCTATGCAGTAAGCTTGGGACTGACAGCATCGAAATAGTGATAGAACAGGATCCTTCCATAGGTGGTGGTTTTGTAGTTTCCTGCGGCAATTATGAGTATGACTGGAGCGACGCGGGAAGAGCCAGGCAGCTGCGCGTAGAACTTAATAATATAAAGCGTGATGGGAATACCGATACCGGTAAACTTATTTCCATGCTCAGTCGTAAAGTTGAGGATTTTGAACTATCAATTAAGGACAGGGAAGTTGGATGCGTTGAATGGGTTGGTGACGGTATTGCCAATGTAAACGGAATAGATCACGCTTTTTACGGCGAGATAATAGAGTTCGAGGACGGAACCAAAGGAATGGCCCAGGATATCAGAGAGGATCATATTGGGTGCATTCTTTTTGGTAACGATATCCGTATCGGACAGGGTACAAGAGCTGTAAGGACCTATAAAGAGGCCGGCATTCCCGTAGGAGAAGCCTTTATTGGCCGTGTTATTGATACTCTCGGAGCGCCCATAGACGGACTTGGAGATATAAAAGAATCCGGATACAGAGCGGTAGAAGAGCCGGCTCCCGGTATAATTGACCGTCAATCCGTAAATGAACCCATGGAGACAGGTATTTTGTCAATAGATACGATGTTTCCAATAGGACGCGGACAGAGAGAGCTTATAATCGGCGACAGACAGACCGGAAAGACTTCCATAGCTATTGATACTATCATCAATCAAAAAGGCAAGGATGTTATTTGCATTTATGTAGCTATAGGACAGAAGGCTTCTACTGTTGCCAAGATTGTTCAGACTCTTAAAAAGACAGGTGCTATGGATTATTCCATAGTTATCAGTTCCACTGCTTCGGATATGGCACCGCTTCAGTATATTGCTCCTTATTCCGGAACAGCTATGGCTGAATACTTTATGCATCAGGGCAAGGATGTTCTGATAGTTTATGATGATCTTTCCAAACATGCGGTGGCTTACAGAGCTTTATCACTTCTGCTTGAGAGGTCTCCGGGAAGAGAGGCTTATCCCGGAGATGTTTTCTATCTTCACTCAAGACTTCTTGAGAGATCCAGTAAGCTTTCATCCGATTTGGGCGGAGGTTCCATAACTGCTTTGCCTATTATAGAGACACAGGCGGGAGATGTTTCTTCATACATCCCCACAAATGTAATCTCTATTACCGACGGCCAGATTTTCCTTGAAAGTGATCTTTTCTTTGAGGGTATGAGGCCAGCGGTTAATGTGGGACTTTCGGTTTCACGAGTAGGAAGCGCGGCTCAGACAAAAGCCATGAAAAAAGCTGCCGGCAGCATCAGAGTTGATCTGGCACAGTACCGTGAGATGGCTGTGTTTACCCAGTTCAGTTCTGATCTTGATGAGACAACCAAGAATCAGCTGGCTCACGGAAATGTTCTGATGGAACTTTTAAAGCAGCCTTTGGAGCATCCTCTTTCCATGCATGAGGAGGTAATTATTCTTGTGGCAGTGGGTGCAGGCAGACTTGATTATATTCCGGTGAAAAAGGTTAAGGAGTATAAAGAAAAACTTCTTAATTATTTCAACACGGAGCAGGGTGGTATCTGCGAGGAACTGGAAAAGGGAAAAGATCTTTCAGAGCAGCTTAAGAGACGTATCATAGAAGCTGTAGATGCTTTTAATGACACACAGAACAGGAAATTGAAAGAAGAACTGGAAAACAGTAAAAAAGGATAAAAGATAAGTTGGCAACCATTAAAGAAATCCGTGATCGTATAAACAGCGTAAACGATACCAGAAAAATTACAAACGCAATGTATCTTATCTCTTCCACCAAGCTTAGAAAAGCAAAGAAGATGCTAAATGATACGGAACCTTTCTTCTTTTCCACCAAAACCATGATTTCCAGAATTGTTAAGAATATCCCTCAGGGAGTTGAGAATATTTTCCTGGAAACGAGATTGGATATTCCGGAATCGGAGAAAAGAAGAGGCTATATCATTTTTACGGATGATAAGGGACTTGCCGGTGCATATAATCACAATGTGCTCAAGCTCGCCGAGAGCCATATTGCGAAAAATCCCAATAAATGTAAATTATTCGTAATTGGTGAGGTTGGAAGATTTCATTTTCTTTCCAAGAATGTTCCTATCGAAGAAAGTTTTATGTTCACCTCCCAGAATCCGACCTTGCACAGGGCAAGAAAGATTGCTGCCGAGATACTGGAGTATTACTATACAAGACAGATAGACGAATTCTATATTATTTATACAACGATTCATGGGAATGCCTGTGAGGCCAGATTTGAAAAACTCCTTCCTTTGGAACTTATTACCGACATCCAGAAGGACAGAAGTAAAAAGGAAAGACCTCTTGAGGAATTCAAGATGGAGCCAAGTCCGGGAGCTATTCTTGACAATATTGTTCCCAATTATGTTACCGGATTTATATACGGAGCTTTAGTGGAATCCTTTTGTTCGGTACAGAGCTCACGAATGATGGCAATGGACTCTGCCAATAAGAATGCCGAGAAGATGATTTCGAATCTACAGAGAACCTATAACAGGCAGCGTCAGGCTATGATAACGCAGGAAATAACTGAAGTTGTAAGCGGAGCAAAAGCTCTTAAACGCAGTAAAGAAACCAAAAAGAAAGCATTGGCCAAGGCACAGAATAAAGGCTGACTTTAGTTGGGATAATTTATTTTATACAAAACAAACGAATTGAGGTTGGGCAGTTGGAGAACGGTAGAATTATACAGGTCATGGGACCTGTAGTTGATGTCAAATTTGATGATGATTATCTTCCCCGGATTAGCGATGCGCTTTCTGTCTATGTAAATGATAGTAAGCGTGTTATGGAGGTTTCTCAGCACATTGGAGATAATGTGGTTCGCTGCATCATGCTTTCACCAAGTGAAGGACTGAGCAAAGATATGCCTGTAATTCCCCAGGGAGGTCCTATAAGTGTTCCTGTGGGAGAAGAGGTTCTGGGAAGACTTTTTAATGTGCTTGGGGAAACTATAGACAGAAAAGGCGAAGTCGGGACAAAAGAGAAATGGACTATTCATAGAGAACCGCCTAAGCTTGTGGACCAGAGTCCTGTAGTAGAGGTTCTTGAGACAGGCATTAAGGTAATTGACCTTCTTGCACCCTATGCAAAGGGTGGTAAGATAGGATTGTTCGGTGGAGCCGGTGTCGGTAAGACAGTGCTTATACAGGAACTTATTCAGAACATCGCTACAGAGCACGGCGGTTATTCTATTTTTACCGGTGTTGGAGAGCGCTCCAGAGAGGGTAATGATCTCTGGTCGGAGATGAGTGAATCCGGAGTTATTAACAAAACTGCACTTGTTTTCGGACAGATGAATGAGCCGCCGGGAGCACGTATGCGAGTTGCGGAAACCGGACTTACAATGGCTGAGTATTTCAGAGATGTAAAGCATCAGGATGTACTTCTTTTCATAGATAACATATTCAGATTCGTTCAGGCAGGCTCGGAGGTTTCATCTCTTCTCGGAAGAATGCCTTCTGCGGTGGGATATCAGCCGACTCTGGCTACGGATCTTGGCTCTTTGCAGGAGCGTATTACTTCCACCAGACTTGGTTCGGTTACATCGGTTCAGGCTGTTTACGTGCCTGCAGATGATCTGACTGACCCGGCGCCTGCAACTACCTTTGCTCACCTTGATGCAACAACAGTTCTTTCCAGAAAAATAGTGGAACAGGGAATATATCCTGCTGTTGATCCGTTGGAATCTTCCAGCCGAATCCTTGAAGAGGAAGTAGTGGGGAAGGTTCATTACGAAACAGCTTTACGTGTTCAGGAAATCTTACAGAAATATAAAGAGCTTCAGGATATTATCGCTATCCTCGGAATGGAGGAGCTGAGCGATGAGGATAAAATAACCGTATATCGCGCAAGAAAGATCCAAAGATTTTTGTCACAGCCTTTCCATGTGGCTGAGCAGTTTACCGGTATCCCCGGTAAGTTTGTACCGCTTTCCGAAACTGTTAAAGGCTTTAAGGCAATTATAGATGGCGAAATGGACCGATATCCTGAAATGGCCTTCTTTAATGTTGGAACAATTGATGAAGTTATAGAGAAAGCTAAGCAGATTGAGGCGTAAATAATGAGTGACGAGAAAATGCCCACCTTTGGATTGCAGGTAATATCTGTAAACGGCGTTTTTTATGATGACAGGGCTGAAGAAATCATTTTGCCATGCGAGGATGGGGAAATGGCAATTATGGCCCACCATGAAGAGATGATCCTGGCTATTTCAGATGGGATAATCAAGATAAAAAAGCCCGGAGGAGAGTGGATATACGGCGTTGTCAGCCTGGGGTCCCTTCAGGTTGCAGGCAACAGATGTATTGTGATCGTAAATACTGTGGAGAAGCCTGAGGACATCGATAAAAAGAGAGCTCAGGAGGCATATGAATTTGCTATGGAGCATCTCCAGCAGAAACAGTCCATAAAGGAATTCAAAAAGTCTCAGGCCGGACTTGCCAGAGCACTTTCAAGACTTAAGGCTGCATCGAAATATACTGACTAACTTGAATCTGGTTTTGGGAGGAAATTATGCAAAAGAATATCGGAAAGATATTAACTGTTTTATGTTCAACAGCTATAATATGCGCTGCACTTGTGGGATGCGGCAAAAAAGAATCTGAGGAACTTGAGTCATATAAGGAGCAAATGACGGGCTTTTACGACAAGCTTGCATACTATGACAGATCCATAAATACAATAGATCCTGATTCCGAAACGGCTAAAGATGAGCTTTTAGAGTACCTTGATGAAATGAATTCATCCTACTATTCCATGGCTTCTTATGATATTCCTGAGGAATTTACAGGGATTTCCGATATAGCGGTGGAGGCAGCCGATTATATGCAGAAAGCTCAGGAGTATTACCATATGGCTTTTGACGGTTCTTATGATGAGAACAGCAAATCTCTTGCAGATCAGTATTATGAGAGAGCCAACAGCAGAGCTATGGTGATTTTACAGGTTCTGCATGGAGAGGTGCCTACCGGTGAAGGCGTCATTGTTACTACTCAGGAACCGGGACAGTTTGATACTGTGAGCGAGGATGAGGACTGATACGTGAGTGAGAATAGATTTATATATGCCGTGAAATTTCTTGCATGCTTTGCGGTGATTACAATCCATGTCAGATTTCCGGGAGAATTCGGGAACTATTGTTTTGCTTTGGCAAGATTTGCAGTTCCCTTTTTCTTTGTGGTTTCAGGGCGCTATTTACTTGTGGGTGACAGAAGTACAGCTGACAATGAGACAGGCTTTATTAGACAAAGAACTCAGAGAGCTCTGAAAAAACTGTGCAAAAACACCCTTATTGTTTATTTGGTTTATCTTATATACTCTTTTATCTATCATATTTTAAACGGATTTTCTTTTATTGAATGGTTTTCCTCAAAGTTTAACCGGGGTGAAGCATTTAATTTCATATTGTTTAACAGCGGAAGATTTATCTATGACCCTTCATATACCTTTGACCATTTGTGGTTTTTGTTCGCACTTATTTATGTCTACGTGCTGATATGGCTCTTTGCGGGCGGACTGCGGAAAATGTGCAAGGGACTGATAGTCCTTCTGATATTTTTGCTTTTTTTCGGGGAAGCGCTTCAGACCTTTTATCCTATACGTCCCTTCGGAATAAATATTAATACCTGGTTTGTACTTCGAAACTGGCTCCTGGTGGGAATGCCCTTTGTCCTTATAGGAATAGCGTTTTCGGAACATGTTAAAAATGTTAAAGACTCTTTGACTGTGGGCCAGATAGTCTCCCAGATGAAGAAATGGAGAATAGTAGCTTTTTTTGCCCTCATTGTGGGAATAATATGTACTGTGCTTGAATATAGACTTCTTGGGAACAAAGAAGTTTACATAGGATCATTGATAATAACAGTAGCTCTTTTGTATTTGTCGGAGTCCGGAATTTCAGGCGGTAGCTTTTTGTGGCGGCTTGGAAAAAACTATTCCGACAGAATATATTACTATCATGTACTGATTCTTACACTGTCAGATCTGGTTGTGGGACGCTTTTTTGTTACAGAATGGCTATTGTGGTTTAAACCCTTTTATATTATGCTGATTTGTATAGTTTTTTTTACAATAACAGGAAAATTTAGAGCCGGAGAACATTGATAATGACCAGAGAAGAGTTTTTGAAATTTTGCGACAACAGAATTGTTTTCCTTGATGGCGCCACAGGTACAAATCTTATGAAGGCGGGAATGCCTGCGGGAGTGTGCCCTGAAAAGTGGATTCTTGAGCATAAAGATGTAATGCTGCAGCTTCAGAAAAATTATGTGGATGCAGGTTCGGATATTATTTACGCACCCACATTTACGGGAAACAGGATTAAACTTGCCGATTACGGCCTTGAAGACAGGATTGAAGAGATAAATACCGATCTTGTAAAGCTTTCCAAAGAAGCATCCGGGGGAAGGGCTCTTATTGCAGGAGATATTACCATGACCGGCAGGCAGCTTAAACCTGTTGGTAATCTGGATTTTGAAGAACTTGTAGAGGTTTATAAGGAACAGATAAAGATACTGGAAAAGGCCGGCTGTGACCTTCTTGTGGTAGAAACCATGATGAGTCTTCAGGAGTGCAGGGCAGCTCTTCTTGCAGCAAAAGAAGTAAGTGACCTGGCAGTAATGGTTACCCTTACTTTTGAAAGCGGGGGAAGGACATTGTACGGTTCTGATGCTGCTTCAAGTGCTATTACGCTTGAAGCCATGGGAGCATGTGCTATAGGCGCAAACTGCTCCACTGGTCCCGATAAAATGGCAGAGATTATTGAGAGCATGGCTTTAGTTACATCTATTCCTGTCATAGCAAAGCCTAATGCGGGACTGCCTACCGTGGATAAAGACGGAAATACAGAATATGACATGAGCCGGGATGTTTTTGCCGATGAGATAGGAGTACTTATTCAAAAAGGAGCAACTGTCATCGGCGGATGCTGCGGCTCAACTCCTGATTTTATACGTGCACTAAAGGAAAAGTATAAAGCTTTAAAACCGTTGGAAATACACGATGCGGAGAATAATCCCATCCCCAGAAAAATTGTGGGAAGAAGATATCTGTCATCCGAAAGAAAAATGATTTCCTTTGGAATGAACGATCCTTTCATGATAGTTGGCGAGAGAATTAATCCCACCGGTAAAAAGAAACTTCAGGAACAGCTTCGGGAAGGCAATCTTGACATGGTATGTGACTTTGCCCAAAGCCAGGAGGATGAGGGAGCATCTATTCTTGATATAAATGTCGGTATGGGTGGAATTGATGAAAAGCAAATGATGCTTAGCGTCCTGGATGAAGTTCTTGCCATTACAGATCTACCTCTTTGCCTTGATACCAGCAGCGAAGAGGTCATGGAAGCGGCCCTCAGAAGATATCCCGGAAGGGCACTTATCAACTCAATTTCTCTTGAGAAGGGCAAAGCAGAAAGGTTTATTCCCCTTGCCAAAAAGTACGGAGCTATGTTTATTTTGCTTCCCCTTAATCCCGAGGGACTTCCCAAAAATGCGGAAGAAAAGATAGCGAACATTCAAAAGCTTTATGAAATGGCCGTTTGTGCCGGGTTATGTAAAGAGGATATTATCGTTGACGGACTTGTTGCTACGGTGGGTGCTGATCCTGCGGCAGCAATAAATACGCTTGATACCATAGATTACTGTTATCATAACGGATTTGCCACTATTTGCGGCCTGTCCAATATTTCCTTTGGACTACCCCAGAGAAGCTTTGTAAATACTGCATTTCTTACTATGGCGATAGAAAGAGGGCTTTCCATGGCTATAGCAAATCCGTCTCAGGAGCTGCTTGTAAATGCAGCATTTGCATCTGACCTTTTGAAGAAAAAAGAAGGTGCGGATATCAGATATATCACAAGGATGCAAAGATATGCCGATCTAAAGCCTGCTGACGTGGCTCTAAGGGGTATTCCTGCTGCAGCTGAAAAGGGATCAGTACCTGCTGCTACAGCTTCTACAGGTGAAATGGGCTTTTTGGATATAATAAAAAAGGATGTTCTGGACGGATCCAAGAGAACTATAGTTAATGACACCAAAAAGGCCGTTGAAAGCGGGATATCTCCTCAGGATATTTTAAATGATGCACTCATGCCCGCGATAAATGAAGTCGGAGAAAAATTCGATAAGGGAAAATTCTTTTTGCCGCAGCTTATAGCCGGGGCTGAAGCCATGGAACTGTCCATAAATTATCTTGAACCGCTTTTGGCTAAGGATAAAGACGAAACCAAGGTCCTTCCCACAGTGATAATTGCCACTGTGCATGGAGATATACATGATATAGGCAAGAATCTTGTGGCCCTCATGCTAAAGAATTACGGTTTTAATGTCATAGACCTTGGAAAAGACGTTCCCAAGGAAGAAATTGTCAAAGCGGCAATTGAGAATGATGCTAAAGTAATTGCACTGTCTGCTCTTATGACTACAACCATGAAAGAAATGAAAAATGTTATAGAGTATGCAAGAAGTAGGAAACTGGAAGCGAAGATCATTGTGGGCGGAGCAGTAGTAACCGAGGAATATGCAAGAGAAATTGCAGCTGACGGTTATTCATCCGATGCTGCCGGGGCAGTGAGACTTGTAAAGAATTTGCTGAATGTGTGAAAAACGTTATATCATATAGTTAGAACTAATTGCATTTGGAGGAAAGCTTTATGATTGGTGCTGAGGCAATAGTAAGATGTCTTGAAAAAGAGAATGCTAAGGTGATTTTTGGCTATTCCGGAGTTGCCATAGATCCTTTCTGGAATAAGATACTTGATTCGAATATTAAAAGAGTTTTGGTTAGAACCGAGCAGAATGCGGCCCATCTTGCCAGCGGATATGCCAGAATAAGCGGCGAAGTGGGACTTTGTGCTGTTACTTCAGGTCCCGGTGCGACGAATCTTATTACAGGCATTGCTACAGCCTATGCAGACAGTATTCCACTGGTGGCTATAACTGGACAGGTCAACAGCGATATGATCGGAAGCGATGTTTTTCAGGAAGCTGATATTACCGGCGCTGTAGAGTCTTTTGTTAAATACAGCTATCTTGTAAGAAATGTTGAAGATATTCCCCGAATTATAAAAGAGGCTTTTTATATTGCCGGAACAGGAAGAAGAGGACCTGTACTCATTGATATTCCTTTTGATGTACAGAATGCCGAATTCCCCGGGAAGTTTTCCTATCCGGAAACAATATCCATGCGTACCTATAAGCCAACCGTGAAGGGAAATATTGTTCAGATAAAAAAGGTTATCAAGGAAGTGGAACATGCCAAGAGACCTATAATCTGTGTGGGAGGCGGTGTTCATTTAAGCCAGGCTACCGAAGAGATAAGAAAATTTGCCGAACTTAACAGTGTTCCTGTTGTATCCACTATGATGGGTATCGGAGTTATGCCTTCTGAACATCCTCTTTATTTTGGAATGGTGGGAAACAACGGACAGCCCTTTGCAAACAGAGCTATGAATGAGTCTGACCTTCTTTTGATGGTCGGTGCCAGAGTTGCGGACAGAGCAGTGAACAGACCTGACCTCATTACAGAAAACAAGGTCATGGTCCATATTGATGTTGATCCTGCTGAAATAGGTAAAAATGTAGGCCCTACAATCCCTTTGGTTGGAGATATCAAAAATATATTTGCAGACTTTTTGGAACAGGATGATCACCCTGATGATCACAGCCAGTGGCTGGAACTTTTGAATTCCTATAAAAAAGAAATGGCTTCCTGCAGAGTCCCATATGATAATGAGTATGTGGAACCCAAGGATTTTATCACCAGATTGTCAAATCATATGCAGAAGGATGCAGTATATGTAGCAGATGTTGGACAGAACCAGATGTGGTCCTGCGCGTATTACATAGTAAGAGAAGGCAGATTCCTTACTTCGGGCGGCATGGGAACAATGGGCTATTCAATTCCCGCTGCCATGGGAGCAAAGCTTGCGGATAAATCCAAACAGGTTGTTGCAGTTACCGGAGACGGCGCATTCCAGATGTCCATGATGGAGCTTGCTACAATGCGTCAGTATGGCATCAATATTAAAATAGTTGTAATGAAAAACGGCTTCCTTGGAATGGTAAGAGAGCATCAGCATTACGCTTATGAGGACAATTATTCCATGGTGGAACTAAAGGGGGATCCCGATCTTGAACTGATTGCTGCAGCATATGGAATGGGCTATATGAAGGTCAACGGAAACAGTGACATCGATAAATGCCTGGAAGAGTTTTTACAAGATGATGAGTCCTGCCTTATGGAAGTAAGGGTAGACCCTATGGAACTGGTAAAGTACTGATTGCTGAGGGAAACTTATGAAGAGAATATATTCTGTATTGGTAGAGAACAGGGCAGGTGTTCTTTCAAAGGTAGCCGGTCTTTTCTCAAGAAGAAATTTTAATATTGATTCACTTGTAGTTGGTGAAACCGCTGATAAAAGTGTTTCCTGTATGACGATAGTATCCAGCGGCGATGAGAGAACCATTGAGCAGATAGAAAAACAGCTCAATAAAAAGATTGACGTTATCAAGGTCAAGACCTTCAAGGAAAGTATGAGTATCAATCGGGAGCTTATGCTTATAAAGGTTAAATATAACAGGGATAACAGGCGGGATATCATGGAGAACTGTGAGATTATGCATGCGCAGATCGTTGATATGTCCAAGAATCTTATGGTCATTCAGATCTGTGATACATCCGATCGAATTGAACTGTTTATTGAAATGCTCCGCAGTGTCAGCATCGTAGAAATTGCCCGCACCGGAACTGTCGCCCTCACCAAATGCACCGAGCAATGAGGGGGACGGCTTTTTGAAGTGTCAGACTCATATGAATATGATTGCCAAATTTACTTGTTGCCGGCTTCGGCGTGTTTTTCTAAAACTCATAAAAGCAGAAATGCCTTCTTTCGACCTTGCTCAGAACAGTCGGCATTTCTGCTTTTCTTCGTTTTGAAAAAACATCGCCTTAGTCCGAGAACTTCGCAAATTTGGCAATACATATCCGGATGAGCCTGCCCCTCCAAAAAGCCTGTCTATTGCTGCATATATACATAGACTGTATTCAGCGCACTTTACTACTGTAAAACATTGCGAGTTTAAAGCTATAAAATTTTATGTGTTGACATGATCGTTATGAGTGGTATAATTTGATTTAATTAGTTCATTTCCAGTTGCAGTTTATCAAAAAAATATAAATAAATATATCTTAAAAGCATATAATTATTTATATAAATATTAACAGTTTAAAGTGCTAAAGTATTGCGCTAATTGCTGATGATTGCGGTTGTTTTTTACTGTGTGGATTCAATTCGGTTGACATTCAGCTTACTATGAAACAGTTATAAATGTGCAGTTCTCGGACGAGGAGATGATTATCGAAACGAAGAATCGTAAGCGGGCTGACTGTTTCGAACAACGCTGAGAGGAAGCCCGCTTTCGATTATGAGTTTCAGATAATCACGACACAGACGAAAACAAGCATTTGTAACTGTTCATAGAAACTGAATGTCAACTGAATTGGGCGTAGACTATAAGGAGCGAAGAGATGCAAAAGAAAGTGTTTCAGCTTTTGGTTGATAATACCTCCGGTGTTCTTTCGAGAATATCCGGTCTGTTTTCAAGAAGAGGCTACAACATTGAAAGTATTACCGCGGGTGTTACCGCTGACCCAAGATTTACCAGAATTACCATAGTTGCTTCCGGAGATGATGTAATTCTCGATCAGATTGAGAAGCAGGTGGCCAAGCTTGTGGATGTAAGAGACATTCATGAACTTTTGCCTGAGGACAGCGTATACAGAGAGCTGGCCATGGTCAAGGTGAGAGCTGCCGCTGAGGAGAGACAGAGCATTCTTGCTACAGCAAATATCTTCAGAGGAAATATTGTAGATGTAAGCCCGGACAGCCTTATTATTGAGATTACAGGTAATCAGTCCAAGATTGATGCCTTTTTACGACTTTTGGAAGGGCATGAGATATTGGAACTTGCCAGAACCGGAATTGCAGGTCTAGGAAGAGGTACAGACAAGGTTATTTACCTTGATGAATAAAATACCAGAAAATAATAAACATAAAATGGAGGAAAAAACAGATGTCACAGGATGCACGTATTTTTTATCAGGAAGATTGTAATTTATCATTACTTGAGGGCAAGACAATTGCAATTATCGGCTATGGCTCACAGGGACATGCACATGCTCTTAACCTTAAGGATTCAGGCTGCAACGTAATCATTGGTCTTTATGAGGGCTCCAAGAGCAAGGCTAAGGCTGAGGCTCAGGGACTTAAGGTATACAACACAGCAGAGGCTGCCAAAATGGCTGATATCATCATGATCCTTATCAACGATGAGAAGCAGGCTAAGATGTACAGAGAAGACATCGAGCCCAACCTTCAGCCAGGCAATATGCTTATGTTTGCACATGGTTTCAACGTACACTTCGGTCTTATCAAGGCTCCTAAGGATGTTGACGTTGCAATGATCGCTCCTAAGGCTCCCGGACACACAGTTCGTTCTGAGTACCAGGCTGGAAAGGGAACACCTTGCCTTGTAGCTGTTGAGCAGGATGCAACAGGAAAGGCTCTTGATCTTGCACTGGCATATGGTGCCGGAATCGGCGGCGCAAGAGCAGGACTTCTTGAGACAACCTTCAGAACTGAGACAGAGACTGACCTCTTTGGTGAGCAGGCTGTTCTTTGCGGTGGTGTTTGTGCTCTTATGCAGGCTGGTTTCGATACTCTTGTTGAGGCAGGATATGATCCAAGAAATGCTTACTTCGAGTGCGTACACGAGATGAAGCTCATTGTAGACCTTATCTATCAGTCAGGTTTTGCAGGAATGAGATACTCAATTTCCAACACTGCTGAGTATGGTGATTATGTAACAGGACCTAAGCTCATCACAGATGAGACAAAGAAGACTATGAAGAAGATTCTTGCTGATATCCAGGATGGTACATTCGCAAAAGAGTTCCTTCTTGATATGTCAGAGGCCGGTGGACAGGTACACTTCCAGGCTATGAGAAAGCTTCACGCTGAGCATCCATCAGAGAAGATCGGTGAGGAGATCAGAAAGCTTTACAGCTGGAACAACGAGTCTGACAAGCTTATAAACAATTAAGGACGGCTTTGCGGAAGAATATGTAACTGTGTTCGCTTCTCCGCGTCGTGATTTGCTAAAATATTAAAACAGGAAAATGTCTCATTTCGTGCTACTCATGGAAATCGACATTTTCCTGTTTTTCTATTTTGCAAATCATCTTCCTTGTGCGAATGACTCACACATTTACATATTTTCTTCCTTAAAGCCTGTTCGTTCTAAATGTGTAATTAGAAATGATTTTGGATGAAGGGAGCATGTCAGAATAGGTTGTTCAACTCCTCTTATTGTGTTGGATTGTTTTCGGGGGTACATATTAGTGTTAGAATAATATTATGCATAAGAATCAGTCATAAGATTTGTTGAAGGGGAGTAATGGCTTGTCTGATATGAGGTTTTCATATAGTAAATCTGAAAAGAAGTGGTATGTGCCGGTCGTGATGTTGGCCAGCTCATTTTTGATGTATGTATTGGCGGTTTTACCTATTTTTGTAAAGAGGGGACTGCCTTTCTTTTATTATGGGGATTATAACGTTCAGCAGATTCCCTTCTATATCGTGGCCCATAGGGCTGTGAGGAGCGGTGAGTTTTTCTGGAACTGGAATCTGGATTTGGGCGGTTCCATGGCGGGAGATTTTTCTTTTTATCTCTGGGGAAGTCCCTTCTTCTGGATCACAACTCTTTTTCCTGAAAGTGCAATTCCTTATCTGATGCCGTTTCTTATGGCACTTAAATATGGATGTTGCGCCTGCTGCGCATATCTGTATATAAAGCGCTACGTAAAAAAATATACTTATGCCATGATAGGCGGCTATCTCTATGCTTTTTCCGGCTTTAATGCCTGCAATATAGTGTTTAACCATTTTACGGATGCGGTTGCATTTTTTCCATTGTACCTTATGACTTTTGAAGAATTAATGGCAGTGGATGACGGCAATAAGAAGACAAAGTTTTCTTTTGCGGGAAAAAGCTTTGTGGCTTTCAGCCTTATGTCAGCATTCATGATGGTTGTTAACTACTATTTCTTCTTTGGGCAGGTGATTTTCCTGCTTTTGTACTTTGTGATCAGGTATGGAAAAAATAATGCGCTGTTAAATAATCTCAGAATGTTTAACAGGGCACTGGTTGGAGGTTTTCTAGGCTTTCTCATTGCCGGTATCTTTGTGATGCAGGCATATGCAGGGATAAAGGGAAACTCCAGGATAGAAAATGTAATTGCAGGCTATAATATGCTGATCTATCCAAGCGAGAAGCTTTTATGGGACATAATAAAGAGTGTATCCATGCTTCCTGATATTATCGGTAAAGGGACACTTTTTTACACGGGAACGGTAAAAAATGCTTCTTTGGCGGCGTATATTCCCATGTTTGGAATGGCTGGAGTAATCGCATATTTTCTTCTTAACAGGCAAAAGAAAAACTGGGAGAAGACAACTTTAGTGGCATGCTTTGTCATTGCGTTTATACCGGTGTTAAATGCAGCTTTTTCCATGTTTAATTCCTCTTATTATGCCAGATGGTTTTACATGCCGATTCTGATCATGTGCCTTATGACAGCGCAGGCCCTTGAAAGAGGTAAGACCCCTCAGCTTAAAAAAGGCGCTGTAATAGCGGTCATCATGTTTTTGTTCTTTGTGCTTGTGTATTTTTTACCCTCCAGGAACGAAGATGGAGATATGGTCTTTTTTGGCATGACGGATAACAAAACGATCTTTTTAAGGGACGTCTATGGAACAGGGATTCTCTGCATAATGCTTCTTTTGATCGTGTTTGTGCTTCCCAAAAACTTTGGCTATTCTGTTCCTGAAGGGGCAAAAAAGCCAAGAGCTAGGGTCTGGCTCAGGGATAGGATAATTCTTTTTTCAGTGATACTTGCCTGTATTATTGCCACATTTGTTCCTATTCGGAATGGAAGCGGGATAATCAGCGACAGGGGAAAAAAGATGTGGCAGGAGCAGATGCTGGATAACAAAGTCCATGTGGATCAGAGCAGCTTTTGCAGAGGAGAGGTGGACTCCACCTCCACAAACTATGATATGGTCTGGGGAATCCCTTCAATACACTGCTTCTTAAGTACGGTTCCTTCGGAAATATTTGATTTTCTCAGGGAATGCTGCGAAATAACAAGGACTGTTGAGACAAATATTCCTGTTCACAGAGTAGGAGCAAGAGCGCTGCTTTCCGGGAGATACTATTTTGAGAATGCAGAGATAAGCAAAAATCGTTCGTATGCCAATAATGAAGGTACACCGGGCTATGTTTTCTTAAAGAATGAGAATGGTTTTGATGTTTTTGAAAACCTGAACTTTATCCCTATGGGCTTTACCTTTGAACATTACATGACAGAGTCCGAGTGGCAGGATCTGAAAGCGGAGGATCATGACTATGATCTGGTGAGAGTATTGATAATCCCGGATGAAGTGGCAGACAGGCTTGGAGATGAGCTTGATATGACACAGCTTACCGCCGAAGATATCATGGAAGATGAACTAAGCTACCTGGATTTTACCATGGAATGTGAAAAGAGAGCTGAGACTTCCTGTATAAAGTTTGAGACGGATACCCATGGATTTTATGCTAAAACAAAGATTCTAAGGGATAATACACTGATTTTCTTTTCTGTTCCTGCAACAGAGGGATTTTCCTGCACAGTTGACGGAGAGCCTGAGGAGATAATAAAGGCTGATTATGGACTTATGGCAATTCCTGTGTCAGGTGGTTCTCATGAGATAAGAGTAGACTATAAGCCTGAGGGACTTTATGCCGGTGTATGCATGAGTATTATGGGTATAATCCTGTTGGTGACTTACATTATCCTAACCAATAGATTAAAAAATATCAATAAAAACGATTAAATTTGTTATGTTCTTTTAATCAAAATGCTATGTTATATTTGCTATAAGAATTTTGATATAAATTAAGGAGATGAATGTATGAGCGGTATGACCATGAGCCAAAAGATTTTGGCATTTCACGCAGGACTTGAAAAGGTAGAGGCGGGGCAGCTTATAGAGGCTGATCTTGACCTGGTTCTTGGCAACGACATTACCAGCCCGGTGGCGATAGCTGAGCTTAAAAAGTTCACTAAGGAGGGGGTATTTGACAAGGATAAGATAGCTCTCGTTCCTGATCACTTTGTTCCCAACAAGGACATTAAGTCAGCTGAGAACTGCAAATGTGTCAGAGAATTTGCTATCAGAAATAACATCACCAACTATTTTGAAGTGGGCAAAATGGGCATTGAGCACGCTCTTTTACCTGAACAGGGTCTTACCGTGGCGGGAGATCTGATCATTGGCGCAGATTCCCACACCTGTACCTACGGAGCTCTCGGAGCTTTTTCAACAGGAATCGGATCTACTGATATGGCAGCCGGTATGGCCACAGGAAAAGCCTGGTTCAAGGTTCCATCAGCCATAAAGTTCAATATCGTCGGAAAGCCTTCAAAGTGGGTGAGCGGAAAAGACGTGATCCTTCACATTATCGGAATGATCGGTGTGGATGGCGCATTATATAAGTCCATGGAGTTTGTGGGTGAGGGCATAAAGAATCTCTCGATGGATGACAGATTTACCATTGCAAATATGGCAATTGAGGCCGGTGGAAAGAACGGAATTTTCCCGGTGGATGATATTGCCATAGCCTATATGAAAGAACATGCTCCAAACAGAAAATATGTGGTATATGAGGCGGACGAGGATGCTGTATACGATGAAGAATACACTATTGATCTGAGCGCTTTGACACCTACCGTTGCTTTCCCGCATCTTCCGGAGAACACTCATACCTTTGATGGTATTGACGAGATCAAGATCGATCAGGCGGTTATCGGATCCTGTACCAACGGTAGGATCGATGATCTCAGAATTGCGGCAAAAGTCCTTGAGGGCAGGCATGTGGCTGAGGGTGTCAGATGCATTATCATTCCGGCAACCCAGAAGATATATCTACAGGCAATGGAAGAGGGACTTTTAAAGACCTTTATCGAAGCAGGAGCAATAGTATCTACTCCTACTTGCGGTCCATGTCTTGGAGGATACATGGGAGTACTTGCTTCCAAGGAGAGATGCGTTTCAACCACTAACAGAAACTTTGTGGGAAGAATGGGCGCTATTGATTCTGAGATTTATTTGGCATCTCCTGCAGTTGCAGCGGCCAGTGCCGTTACAGGAAAGCTTTCACAGCCATCGGAACTGGGACTGTGAGATTCCAAACGGCAATTACAACTAAAGAAAAAGATAAGGTGAGAAGAGGAGACAGACATAAATGAAATCTGCTAAGGGAACCGTTTTCAGATATGGAGATAATGTTGATACAGATGTAATCATTCCTGCAAGATACCTGAACAGCACTGATGCAAAAGAACTGGCAAAACACTGTATGGAAGATATCGACAAGGAATTTGTTTCAAAGGTCAAGGAAGGAGATATCATCGTTGCCGATAAGAACTTTGGCTGCGGATCATCAAGAGAGCATGCCCCTATAGCCATAAAGGCTGCGGGAGTAAGCTGTGTCATAGCAAAGAGCTTTGCAAGGATTTTTTACAGAAACAGCATAAATATAGGTCTTCCTATCATTGAGTGTGAGGAGGCTGCGCAGGCTATCAAGGCCGGAGATACAGTCAGCATAGACTTTGATACAGGAATCATTGTTGACGAGAGTACAGGCGAAAGCTTTAAGGGACAGGCTTTCCCTCCATTCATGCAGAAAATAATTGATTCAGAGGGACTTATCAATTATATAAATTCAGAGAAATAAGTAGTATAAAAGCGGTGCCAAAAGGCATCGCTTTTTCCCTTTCTATAGCTGTTATCTTATGGCGTTATCCTTCAGAATGTATTATTATTATGTGGTATCTAAGTATTATTGGAGGAATATATGGAAAGGCTTTTCTGTGTTATACCCTGCTACAATGAGCAGGAGGTTCTGCCTGAGACTTCTAAGCCGCTCAAGCTTAAGATAAATGAGCTGATATCAAAGGGCATGATTTCCGAAGACAGCAGGATTGTTTTTGTTAATGATGGATCTAAAGATGATACATGGAAAATAATCTCTAAGTTACACGAGGAGGATCCGGTTTTCCAGGGAATTAATCTTTCAAAGAATATGGGGCATCAAAATGCACTGTTAGCCGGTCTTATGACCGCAAAGGATCTTTGCGACGTGGCAATTTCTATGGACGCAGACCTTCAGGATGATATCAATGCCATTGATGAGATGATTGAGAAATTCCATGAGGGAAAAGATGTTGTATACGGCGTTCGTTCTAAGAGAGCTACAGACACCTTCTTTAAGAAATTCACAGCTGAGAGTTTTTATAAGTTAATGAACGGCTTGGGAGCAAATACAGTCTATAATCATGCCGATTACAGACTTATGTCTCGTCGCGCACTTTTGGGCCTTGCTGAATTTGGGGAAGTTAATCTTTTTCTGAGGGGAATAG
>JAEEGL013174708.1_pt1 | contig 23068 bp, 18 predicted proteins | sample 9134231 | NCBI WGS metagenome assembly JAEEGL01 (sample SAMN16246548, study PRJNA631951) | gut metagenome | biome: gut microbiome; feature: rumen; material: fiber-attached | host: Bos | place: Iran: Karaj | collected 2018-10
CCCGAACCGTCCGATCTTTCATGATGCTGTAATGCCGCAAGAGGGATGCGTGTGTCGATGTTGATATCTTTTAAGAGGGTGTAACCCGCTCTTGCATGTCCCTTGATTATGGAGAACTCCTCGGCTGTGAGGGCTCCTTTTTTCTTAAGGATCTTTTCGGGGATCGTGAGCTTGCCTATATCATGAAGCAGACCCGAAAGGATAAGGGCATCGGTATCTTTCTTGTTGAAGCCGAGCCACTGCGCGAATACCGTGCATATTATGGCTACGTTAAGTCCGTGAACGAATGTGATATCATCCAGGTCGCGGATGCACATCAGCATATCGAAGAGCTGTCCGTGACTGGCAACAGTACTGTAAACATCGGCAACGTTGCTGAGAAGGGTATCGGTATCAAGATTTTTGCCGGTAGCCACGAACGCACGCATTCTGTCTTCCACGGTGTTTAGCGAACGGGTGTAGGTACTGGAAAAGTTCTTGAAATCATCGCTCTTCTTGACGAATTCAGTGTAGCTTACGAATTTCTCCGGCTCCTTTTTGGGCTTGGGGGCCCGCTTCCTGACTTCGTAGGAAACCGTGACCTCACGGATGGAATAAAACTTAAGACGGGTAATGCTGTGGTCGGATAAAACCGTGCCGGCGCTTAATACCAGCTGATCGACAGCATTGTAAACGTCCTCCGTAAGTACCATTCCCGGTTTGACTTTTGAAATTGTGATCCTCTCGGTCTTCAAATGAGCCTCCTGTTGGCCGGTTTATAGTTTCAATATCACTGCTTGAAGAGATATTTCTTAAGGTCTTCAACCTTGTCCGTCTTCTCCCAAGGAAGATCCACATCGGTCCTTCCGAAGTGACCATAGGAAGCGGTCTGCTTGTAAATGGGTCTTCTGAGGTCGAGCATGCGGATGATGCCGGCCGGACGGAAATCGAAGTTTTCCTTGATCACTTTGGTCAGAGCAACATCGGAAAGCTTGCCTGTTCCGAAAGTGTCGACCATAACGGATGTGGGCTCCGCAACGCCGATGGCATATGAAAGCTGGATCTCGCACTTGTCTGCAAGGCCTGCCGCAACTACGTTCTTAGCGGCATAACGCGCAGCATATGATGCGGAACGGTCAACCTTTGTGCAATCCTTTCCGGAGAAAGCGCCGCCGCCGTGTCTTGCATAGCCGCCGTAGGTGTCAACGATGATCTTTCTTCCGGTGAGACCGGAGTCGCCGTTGGGACCTCCGACAACGAAACGGCCGGTGGGGTTGATAAAGAATTTGGTGTTTCCGTCAACCAGAGAAGGCGGAAGCACAGGCTCGATGACGTATTTCGCAACATCGGCATGGATCTGTTCCTGAGGAATCTCGGGAGCATGCTGTGTCGATACTACTACCGCATCGATATGGATGGGGTGACCTGCTTCGTCATATTCAACGGTAACCTGAGATTTTCCGTCGGGACGAAGGTAAGGAAGAACTCCTTCCTTACGGACCTTTGTGAGTTGTCTTGTGAGCTTGTGAGCAAGTGAAATGGGATAAGGCATAAGTTCTTCGGTCTCGTTTGTCGCATAACCGAACATCATACCCTGATCTCCCGCACCGATGGCCGCAATTTCATCTTCAGTCATCTTGCCGCTTTTGGCTTCCAACGCCTTGTCAACGCCCATTGCAATATCGGGTGATTGCTTGTCGAGAGCAACCATAACGCTGCAGGTGTTACCGTCGAAGCCTATTTCCGAGCTGGTGTAACCTATATCGCAAACGGTCTTGCGGACTATGCTCTGATAATCAACGTTTGCTGTGGTTGTAATTTCACCCATAACAAGAACAAAACCGGTGGAGCAGCATGTTTCGCAGGCTACTCTCGCCATAGGGTCCTGTGCCATGATGGCGTCCAGAATGGCATCGGATACATTGTCGCAGACTTTGTCGGGATGCCCTTCGGTAACTGACTCGGATGTAAATAATCTTTTATCCATAGGTCTCCTTTTTTAATAAAAAAATGGGTTTATAACTGTATTATCTATAATATCTCAAATACGTGTTTTGTCAAGAAAATTGAAACAGGGGCTAAGAGGTTACTGTTCACGCATATGCAATGGCAAAGCCACTCTGAAAGCTTGCTTTCAAGATGGCTTAGCTATTGCATATAATGCGTAGCATTAACGTCGTCCCGTACATGAGCAATTAGCGAAGCGAATTGCGAAAGATGACAACGGGGAGGACCCTGCGAAGCAAGGGAAGGACCCCGTTGTATCAAGGGGCGACAAGTGAACAGTAACCTTAATATAAATATTTTAGAAATCTATACAAATAATAAAGAAATGTGTTATAATCCACTATTAAGTATGGACAGGGGACCGTACCCGGAGGAGCTTATGAAACTGCGAAAAAAAATAATGCTTGCATTTTTGATAATGATCCTCACTCCGGGGGTTGTTATCACCGGCGTCGGCCTTCTTTCGCTACGGATCGGCCTTCACGGTTTCAGAGTCGGCGACGGGGGAACAATGAGCTTCATCACACAGCCCATAAATTCCCTTACCCAGATGACCAAAAGCGAGTACAATGAGCTGAATACGGCTACACTTGTCTATCCCGAAAGGTTTGAGAACCTGAAATGGATCACGAATCTGAACGAAGGCTTAAACAACAAGTTTTCCTATCTTGTCATCGAAAAAGAAGGCAAAGAGGTCTTTAACGGGAAGGAAACGGCATTTGCCGAGGTTCGAAATTCGGTCCTTACGGCTATTGCGGAACGCGGAGGATCATTTGACGGAGCGATATTCGTAAACGGCAGGAATCCTGTGCTGGTAAAGTACGGAAACGTCACTTTCAAGGACGGATCAAGCGGCTTTTTCCTGATAGTCACCGAAGCGTCCATCCTGTTTTCGAGGATGAACAGAGTTCTCCTTTTCGGAATGATCATAGCGATAGGTCTTATATGCTTTATTGCACTGCTTCTCTTATCATGGCTCATAAACAATATAGTGCATCCTCTCGAAGCGCTGAGAGATGCGACGAGAAAGATCGGAGAAGGAAACTTAAACTTCAGGATCCGGAGAGATGTGAACGATGAGATCGGCCAGCTGTGCAACGACTTTGAAGAGATGAGGATACATCTGAAAACACAGATCGATCAGAGAGAGCAGTACGAGCAGGACGTAAGGGAAATGATCAGTAACGTTTCCCACGACTTAAAGACGCCCCTCACGGCCATAAAGGGCTATGCCGAAGGCATGCTGGACGGTGTAGCGGATTCGAAGGAGAGACAGGAAAAGTATTTAAAGACCATAATGGTCAAGGCCACGGACATGACGCTTCTCGTGGACGAGCTTTCATACTACTCAAAGCTTGACAACAACAAGCTTCCGTACAATTTCGAAACAGTCAATGCAGTCGATTATTTCAGAGATTGCGTCGATGAATATGCAATAGAGCTTGAAATGAAGGACTTTACAGTCTCCTTTATTTCGGAGATCGATTCCGGGACGCCCGTTGTGGTGGACTGCGAGCAGATGCGAAGGGTTATGAACAACCTTATCGGAAATGCCGTCAAATACAGAAGCGAAGGTATCCACGGTGAGATATCCGTAAAACTCACGGATTCCGGAGATTCTGTGAGAATATCCGTTACAGACAACGGTATAGGCATATCAAAAGAGGCCCAGCCGCATATATTCGAGCGGTTCTACAGGGCTGACAGATCAAGGACATCGGGCCGGGCAGGCACAGGCATAGGTCTGGCCATTGTCGATAAAATAGTTAAAGAACATAAAGGCAGGGTATTTGTTAAGAGCGAATTGGGGAAAGGGACTACAATATCGTTCACAGTAAAGAAAGGAGCACAGCAAACAAATGGCAGCTAAAATTTTGATCGTTGAAGATGATACATCCATAGCAGATCTTGAAAAAGATTATCTTGAACTGAACGGATATTCGGTCGATGTTGACGGGGACGGAAAAGTGGGGCTTAAGGATGCGCTTGAGAAGGAATATGACCTTCTGATCCTTGATATTATGCTTCCGGGCGAGGACGGCTTCGAGATCTGCAAGCAGGTCCGCGAGCATAAGAACGTGCCCATTATCATGGTTTCCGCGAAGAAGGAAGATATAGACAAGATCAAGGGCCTCGGCTTCGGTGCTGACGACTATATGACCAAACCTTTCAGCCCCAACGAGCTTGTTGCCCGCGTTAAGGCACATATCGCCCGCTTCGAGAGACTTTCCGGAGAAGGCGGAAGAACGGGAGAGATCATCGAGATCAGAGGCCTTAAAATCGACAAGGCTTCCCGCAGAGTATTCATTAACGGAATAGAGAAGAATCTCACAAAGAAGGAATTCGATCTTCTTACTTTCCTTGCAGAGCATCCTGACAGAGTATTCGAGAAGGAAGAACTCTTTAACAGGATCTGGGAAATGGAATCCTACAGCGACGGCGATATCGCCACCGTTACGGTTCACATCAAGAAGATCAGGGAAAAGATCGAGGAGGATGCCACAAACCCTCAGTACATCGAAACCATCTGGGGCAAGGGCTATAGATTTAAGGTATGATATCAGAGGCTATGACGGGCCTTGGAAAAAAGCGCTCGACCATCAGGGAAATATTTGAATACGGAAATCAACGCGCAAAGATCGTGGGCCGGGAAAATATCTTTGATTTTTCACTCGGTAACCCCAGTGTGGCTCCGCCGGACTGCGTTACGGACGAGATAAACCGTTTTGTGGCCGAAGAAAAAGCGGAGGTCCTTCACGGGTACACTTCCGCCACGGGTCTCGAGTGGGTAAGGCAGGCGATGGCAGACAGCCTGAATTCGCGCTTCGGCACGAATTTCAATAAGGACAACTTTTATATGACGGTTGGCGCCGCGGCGTCCATATGCATAGTCCTTAAGGCATTGGCATGTCCGGGTGACGAATTTATCGTTCCTGCGCCTTATTTTCCGGAATACAAGTGCTGGATAGAGAATACTGTGAATTCGAAATGCATTCTTATACCGGCCGATCCCTCGAATTTTCAGATCAGCTTCCCGGATCTCGAGAAGAGCATAAACGAAAATACAAAGGCAGTCATAATAAACAGCCCCAACAATCCGAGCGGCGTGGTCTATTCCGAGGAAACCGTGAAGAGACTCGCAGCGCTTTTAAGCGAACGTTCCCGCAAATACGGTCATCCGATATATCTCATATCCGACGAGCCGTACAGGGAGATCGTTTTTGACGGATTTAAGCTTCCGTTTGTAACTAAGTATTACAAGAATACATTTATATGCTATTCCTTCTCTAAATCTCTTTCTCTTCCCGGGGAAAGGATAGGTTATGTGCTTGTACCCGATGAGATGGAGGATTGCAAAGATGTTTATGCGGCTGTATGCGGTGCCGGAAGGATACTCGGTTACGTGAACGCGCCGAGCCTGTTCCAGAGGATTGCAGGCAGATGCGCGGATAAAACGGCCGATATATCCATATATAACAGGAACAGGGATATCCTCTATAACGGACTGATAGCGGCGGGATACAGTTGTGTTAAGCCTCAGGGAGCGTTTTATATGTTCCCGCGTGCCCTTGAAAATGACGAATATGCTTTTTGCGAGAGGGCGAAAAAATACGATCTGCTGCTGGTGCCGGGAACGGATTTCGGCTGTCCCGGACATGTGCGCATAGCATATTGCGTACAGACGCAGACAATAGAAAGGGCACTGCCCGTATTTGAAAAACTTGCCGCTGAATACGGCATAAGATAGAAAGGAATAGATTCAATGGACATTAAGATCACGAACATTCGCGATATTTTCCGCGAAAAAGAAAAATACCTCGGTAAAGAGATCACCGTAGGCGGCTGGGTAAGAAACATCAGAGACTCAAAGAGCTTCGGCTTCATCGTTATGAACGACGGAACATTTTTTGAGCCCCTTCAGATAGTTTATCATGACACACTTGACAATTTCGAAGAAGTATCAAAGCTTAACGTAGGCGCGGCTGTGATCGCAACAGGTAAGCTCATCCCCACTCCCGAGGCAAAGCAGCCTTTCGAGATCCAGGCGGAGAGCGTTGTGATCGAGGGCAGCTCGACACCTGATTATCCGCTTCAGAAAAAACGTCATACTCTTGAATTCTTAAGGACGATCACACACCTGAGACCGAGAACGAACACCTTCGAAGCGGTATTCAAGATCCGCTCCCTTGCAGCTTATGCGATACATAAGTTCTTCCAGGAGAGAGATTTCGTATATGTTCATACACCCATCATCACCGGAAGCGACTGCGAAGGCGCCGGCGAGATGTTCCAGGTTACCACGCTTGATATGAACAACCTTCCAATGACAGAAGACGGCAAGGTCGATTTTTCGAAGGATTTCTTCAACAAGCCGGTAAATCTTACTGTTTCAGGACAGTTGAACGGCGAAAACTATGCAATGGCATTTAAGAACATTTACACCTTCGGACCTACATTCAGAGCGGAGAACTCCAACACGACCCGCCACGCTGCGGAATTCTGGATGATCGAGCCCGAGATCGCTTTTGCGGATCTTGACGATGACATCATTCTTGCAGAGAGCATGCTCAAATACATCATCAGATATGTGCTTGAGAACGCTCCCGAGGAGATGAACTTCCTTAACCAGTTCGTTGACAACGGACTTATCGAAAGACTGACTCACGTTATGAACTCCGAGTTCGGACGCGTTACCTATACCGAAGCCATCGAACTTCTTTCAAAGCACAACGACGAGTTCGACTACAAGGTTTCATGGGGCTGCGATCTTCAGACTGAGCACGAGAGATACCTTACCGAGAAGATCTTCAAGCGTCCTGTATTCGTAACCGATTATCCGAAGGAGATCAAGGCCTTCTATATGAAGCAGAACCCCGACGGAAAGACTGTTGCCGCTACGGACTGCCTTGTTCCCGGCATCGGAGAGATCATCGGAGGAAGCCAGAGAGAGGACGATTACGACAAGCTTCTTACCAGAATGCAGGAGCTTGGCCTTAAGAAAGAGGATTACGAATCATATCTGGATCTTCGTAAATACGGTTCCGCAAGACATGCGGGCTTCGGCCTCGGCTTCGAGCGCTGCGTAATGTACCTTACCGGCATGGGCAACATCAGAGACGTGCTTCCTTTCCCCAGAACAGTAAACAACTGTGAGAGATAATATGAAGATCACTATTTCGGATATCAAAACACACGATATAAACCCAAATATGTTCGGTCTGTTCTTCGAGGACATAAACTATGCGGCAGACGGCGGTCTGTATGCGGAGATGATCGAGAACAGAAGCTTTGAGTTCCTTAAGACGACCGGAGACAAGGACGCATATGCGCCCGAGTACGACGGTATCTACGGATGGTACAAGTATCCGAAAGACTGCCCCTTTGTGAGCATGGAAACGAGGACATTAAAGCCGCTCGTAAAGGAAAACCCTCACTATCTTCATCTGAGGACCGTGAGGGCAAATTCCGGCTTTACCAACAAGTCCTATGACGGCCTCTGCCTGAAAAAGGATATGGGCTACAACGGCCTGTTCTGGATGAATGTTCCCGCATATTCGGGAGATGTGAATGTTATCATCGAAAAGAACAAGGATGTGATCTTTAAGCAGACTTATACGGTCACGGCCGAGGATAACTGGAAGGAATACAGGTTTTCCTTTAAGTCGCCCATAAACATAAGAGGCGCGCATCTTGTGATCACGCTTGCATCGAGCGGAGAGGCGGATTTTGACTTTATCTCCCTTTTCCCCGAAGATGCCGTAATGGGCGTATTCAGAAAGGACCTTGCGGATCTCTTAAAGGATCTGAAACCCGGTTTCCTGCGCTTCCCCGGCGGCTGCATAATCGAAGGCAACACTCTTGAAAACAGATATCAGTGGAAACTTAGTGTGGGAGACCCGAAGACAAGGGTATCCAACTGGAACCGCTGGGCTGTTCACGGAAACGGCAGGGAAAACAATTACACCGGAAAATTCTCGCATTATAACCAGACTCTGGGCCTGGGCTATTATGAATATTTCCTGCTCTGCGAATATATAGGCGCAAAGGCACTGCCTGTAATAAATGTGGGCCTTGCCTGCCAGTATCAGTCGACGGAGCTCGTTGAGACCACGGATCCCGCTTTCTATGATTATGTGCATGATGCTCTTGATCTTATTGAGTTTGCCAACGGCGACATAGGCACAAAGTGGGGCAACCTGAGAGCGAAGATGGGACATCCCGAGCCTTTCGGCCTTGAATTTATGGGCATAGGAAATGAGCAGTGGGAGACCGAAAAAGTCAATTTCTTCGAAAGATATACCATATTTGAAAAAGCGATACACTCAAGATATCCCGATATGAAGCTTATCGGTTCCGCGGGACCCGATGTGCGCACGCCCAGATATGAGGCGGCATGGAGCTTCTACAGGGAAAACAGGGACAAAAAGAATTTTGCATATGCAATAGACGAGCATTACTATATGCCGCCCGAATGGTTCCTTGAAAATACGCATTTCTACGATGACTACGACAGAGCGGTTAAGGTGTTCTCGGGCGAATATGCGGCGCATCCGAAACGTCCGGGCTCCGAAAAGAGCGGAAACACGCTTCAGGGCGCGGTTTCGGAAGCGGCTTTCTTAACGGGTGTTGAAAGAAACTCCGATGTTGTCGTTATGTCCAGTTATGCGCCTCTCTTTGCGAGAGAGGGCTATGTGCAGTGGGCGCCGGATATGATCTGGTTTGATGACGAGAAAGCCTACGGCACGCCAAGCTATCATGTCCAGAAGATGTATTCCAACAATATGGGAAGCTGGGATCTTGAGGCAGATACCGACTTCGATCCGGACAGCGAGGCAGTCTTCTTCAATGCTTCATATGATGCCAAGAGAGATGAAGTGATCCTGAAACTTGTAAATGCGTCCGACGAGGACAAGGCAATAGATCTGGATCTTGCTGATTATCTTGATGTCAGAAACACGGAAGCATATGTACTTTCGGGAGATGCTCCCGGAGCGTTCAATTCGCTTGAATGCCCCGACAGGGTGGAAATGAAGAAGGTTGCGGTAAATCCGGGTGAGAAGCATACCTTCCCCAAAATGTCATTTACCGTCATCAGATTCGGTTTTTGAGTATAATAAAAGAACCAAAGGATAGCCTTTGGTTCTTTTTGCTTACATTACTTTGATTATCTCCAGCTCCGTATGCTTCATGAGATCCACGAAGTCCGGGCCGATCTTTATGATCGGGCGCGTAAGGCGCTCGTTCAGCATGATGATCTTTCCGTCGGTCCCGTCGTTCAGGATGACATGAGAGCCGATGAATGACTGTGCGAGGCAGTTCAAGAAAGGTATAAGGCCTGCCACATCATATTTGGAGTAGCCGTCTTTTTCAAACGCCGACACGACGTCGAAGGTGCATATGTCTTCTCTGTAAGGCCTCTTGGAAGTCATTGCGTAATAAACATCCGCTATGGCAACATATCTTGCATAGAAGGGTATCTTCTGACCGGTGAGATGATCCGGATAGCCGCTTCCGTCAAAGCGCTCGTGATGATAGAGAGCGCACAGACTGACATGCTCGGGCAGCTGCGTCTGCGATAGCAGACTGTAACCCAGTGTGGTGTGAGAGCGGATCTCTTCAAGTTCGTCTTCGGTAAGCCTTCCCTGCTTGTTTAAGAGCTCCTCGGGTATGGTGATCTTTCCGATGTCATGGAAGATCGAGCAAAGTATGAGTTCGTGAAGCTGTTCTTCGGTAAACTGCGCTTTTATGCCAATGATTATTGAGATCAGGCAAACGCCGACCGTGTGGATGTAGATACTGTCATCGAAATCACGGGATGCCTGCAAAAGATCGAGAACGTGAATGGTTCCTCCGTATCTGTCGGAAAGATCCTTTAATGATCTGACCAGGTCATCCGAATTAATGTTGGCGCGCGGATTCATCATGAGTCGTTCAAAGACTTCCGAAAGTTCCCCTGCCACCGCGAGAAGGTCGCGTCTGAAGTCCTGATACTCCTGTGTATCCTTGATCCTGTTTTCCTGAGGTGCACTTTCCCTTAGTTCCTCAGGAGTTGCGATATAGTCCGGAATGTTAACGCAAATGGTCTTAACTCCGGCTGTGGCAAGTCTTGCCATATATCGTTGAGAAAGGACAGTACTTTTGGGGACAACCACTGTGCCGCCAGCCCCTACGGCATCCGCTGCCATGATCATTCCGGCGCGTATATCGTTTACTGAAATGTTTTTGGTAAGCATGACCCCTTCCTTTCCGTATTGTGCGCTAAAAACGGCGGAATCACCGCTCTTGTGCATAACTAACATCATCATATACTAAATATAGTATAAAAGCAAGAAAAAACTATAACGATGTCCTGTGGGGCGGAAAGCGGTTTACGGGCATGAAAAAACCGCCCTTTTAAGGAGTGATAAAAGGACGGTTTTATAAGCATTATCAGGTGTTGGGAAGTTGGTTGTTCTTGTACTTCTCGATGTATTTCTGAATTCTTGCCGTAGGGCTTAAGAACTCGCTGATGGAGCGGTCGTGGTTCATCGCATCGATCAGGAGTGCGATGTACTTTGACATTTCGGCTGTTGCATAATACTCGCGGGCAAGAAGCTCGGGAGTCTGGTATACAAGGTTGGTGGTGATCAGAAGGTTGAACACGCCGTCATTATATGCCTTGTCGAAAGAGTCGAGACCGTTGGTGAAAAGTCCGAAGGTTGCGCAGAGGAAGATCCTCTTTGCTTTTCTTTCTTTCAATTCCCTTGCGGTGTCCAGAAGGCTTTCACCGGAGGAGATCATATCGTCGATGATGATAACATCCTTGCCTTCCACGTCGGAACCGAGGAACTCGTGTGCCACGATGGGATTTCTGCCGTTTACGATCCTTGTGTAATCGCGGCGTTTATAGAACATACCGACGTCGGTGCCGGTCACGGAGCCGAAGTAGACCGCGCGGCTCATTGCGCCTTCATCGGGGCTTATTACCATTGTATGCTGTGTATCCAGTATGATATCGGGAACCTTGCGGAGCAGGGCCTTGATAAACTGGTAGGTAGGCTGTACTGTTTCAAATGAGTTCAGAGGGATCGCATTCTGTACTCTGGGGTCGTGAGCATCAAAGGTGATGATGGAATCCACGCCCATATTGATGAGATCCTGAAGTGCGAGAGCACAGTCGAGAGATTCTCTTGCGCTTCTCTTATGCTGTCTGCCTTCGTAAAGGAAGGGCATGATCACTGTGATCCTGCGGGCTTTGCCGCCGACTGCGGCGATAAGTCTCTTAAGGTCCGAAAAATGGTCGTCGGGGGACATATGATTCTGGTGTCCGCTGACACTGTAAGTAATGGAGTAGTTGGTAACATCCACAAGGAAGTAGAGGTCGTCTCCTCTGACTGTTTCCTTGATAAGACCCTTTGCTTCGCCTGACCCGAAACGGGGGCATTCTGCATCAACAAGGTAAGAGTCTTTTTTGTAATCCTCAAAGTTGATGGTGTTCATCTCCTCGTGAGTACGGCCACTTCGCCACTCAACGATGTACTTATCCACCTTCTTTGCTATGTCGTCACAGCTGCGCAATGCGATTATGCCCAGCTTGCCGACGGGAATGGTGCTCCAGATTTCATCCTGAGACATTTTTGGTCCTCCAATGTTTTTGAGCCGCCTTGGCGACTTGCCATTTGAAAAATAACGGTAGTTGCTTCGTAAACCCGCGACACACTTTACAGCAAGTTTTTGCGTTTGTCAAGTCACATGGGCTGTGTCTTTTTCAGCATACGGATATCACGTCCGTAGAACTTGCATGTGTCGTAAAGCCCCGTAATTCTTGAAGAAATACGTTCTCCGTAAGTCTCTCTGAGTTCTCCCGGGCTGAGATTTGTGGAGATCAGAGTCGACCTTTTTTTAAGAAGCCGTTCATTAAGGCAGATATTAAGTTGTGATATCGTAAATTCGGTAACGGATTCCATACCGAGATCGTCGATTATAAGCAGATCGCAGGTCTTTGTGTATTCGACAAGCTCGCTGTAACTGCTTTCGTCTTCGCTCTTTTCACCCAGAACATTTTTCCTTAATATATCGAAAAGATCGGGAGCGGAGAGGTAAAGGACCGAGTAGCCCTTTTTCATAAGCTCGTCGGCGATACAGTGCGAAAGAAATGTCTTTCCGAGACCGGCCTTGCCGAAAAAGAGTAGGCTTGCACCCGACGGGAAATTCTTTATGAATTTAAGCGATGTATTGTATGCGGTCTTCATAAGATCGCGTGAACTGATACCTGTCAGCGGATCGATATCCGCATCGCTGTAATAATTTGAGTTGAAGCTTTTGAAATTCTCGGATCTGAGTATGTCCTTGATATTGGACTGCGAGTATATGAGTTCGACCATCGCCTGTTTGAAGCAATGGCATTTTTCGGTTCCGATGTAACCGGTGTCCTTACAGTCGGGACAGGTATAAACAGGCTTTAGGTAGTCTGCGGGATAGCCGTTTGAAAGCAGCAGCGCGGCCTTCTTTTCGGTGAGGCTGCGTATCCTTTCGCGAAGGCTGTCCAGAGTAACATTGCCGTTCTCAGAGGATTCGAAGAGAGTAGCTCTGGCATATTCCATCGCGGCGTCCGAAGCCTCGTTTTCAAGCACCCTGTACTCGGGAAGCTTTGAATAGATCTCGTCGACACGGCTTTCCTGCAGCAGCCTTTGATCCGACTGCTTCCTCTCATATTCCCTCATTATTATTTCGTATTGACTGTTGTTCAGTGCCATGATCAGTTCTCTCCGTCGGAAGGATTGTTGCGCTTAAAGGTGTCCGCTACGAGCATACGCTCGATCTCTGCCATATCCGAGTAGGATGTTTCTCTCTGGGGATATCTGTCGAGATATTTCTTTGCGGATCTGGAGACGGACTTTGCGGCGCCGGATCTTCCGGCATCTTTGGCTGCCTTGAAAGCATCATCCTTTTCTTTCAGGGTTTCCGGATCCTTTATGCCCTCGCTCTCCCATGCGGTGAGTATCTTATCGGCATAAGGGAAGTTGGGCTTATTGCATTTTAAGAGAGTCCTGTCGCAGGCTTCCTTGACCATTTCGGGGCTGAAGCCCATGGATTCCCAGGAATTGATGAACTTCTGCTCTTTGTCGCCGGGAAGGCGGCCGAGGTTGAATGCCTTGTTGACAGCGATATAGTAAGGGTTGTAGCTGAGCGAATGACGGTCCGCATCATCGGTCGTCTTGACGCCGTTATCGTACCAGTCTATGGCCACAGCCTGTATATATGAATTCTTTTTCTTGTCTCTGCTTATGCATACCTCATAAAGATGGAGTATGAGGTCTTTGGAAAACTTAAGGTTGTTGAAAAGATATATGATGAGGTTCTGATCCTCGGAAGTGAGAGGGCGCTCAAGATACATCTCAACTGCCTTGGTGAGCCATTCGATCTCGGGAGAGGAAAGGGCTGCCGTAATGTCCTTTCTGGAAAGGGAAGGAACGGCGGGAGTTGCGGTCTTCTTTTCGGGAGCTGACTCTTCCAACTGTTCGGGTACATCCGTTCTTGAGATCTCGGCCCTTATGTCGTTTAAGGAGATCACGTTCGACTTGTTCTGTCTTGAAGCCGTCTGGTGCTCGGAAGCGAGGTCGAGAAGGGTTATGCCCGTGATCTCGGCACCCCTGCAGGCAAGACGGATGACATTATTCTTGTCCCAGTACTTAAGCGCGCGGATGATGTCGTTCTCGGGGGCATCAAAAAAATCCGCTGCCGTCGAGATCGAGAACTGCATCTCCGTGCCGGTGAGACAACGGAGAAGATAGAGATAGACCTTTACGTATGCACCGTTTGCGGATGCAAGGTAACGGTCTATGAATATGTTCGGAATAACGGTTGCGGAATATTTGCGTTCGGTATTGATCATTATGTCGTTCATAACTTCTGCCCCTGGCTTACATTTTTTCACATCCCCGGCCCGGATAACGACAGGTCGTTTTTCCGGATCGACAGGTCGGATTATAGCACAGAAAAACAGAAGTTTGAATTGTAATTTTCGCGTGAGAACCTTGTAGAATGCCAATGTGGATAATGTGGATAAAAAAACTCTTGACAAGGTCAAAGCCTCATGCCGTCTGAGATAAAAACAACCACGGCTTTCCCACAGGGGTTTCCCGCGGAGCCGTGGATAATGTGGATAACTATTTTTTAAGCAGGTGATCGCCTATATCTGTAACGTCTCCGGCTCCCATAGTTATCAACAGATCTCCCTGTGAAGAAATGCCGGATAAAAAATTTTCAATTTCTTCGAAGGTCGAAAAATAGTAAGCTTCCTTACCATTTTTTACCAGAAGGTCCCTTATGGTCCCGGATGATATCGATCCGTCGTCTACCTCTCGCGCGGAATAGATCTTTGCAAGGACTATGACATCTGAAAGCGACAAAGTCTCGACAAACTGAGGAAGAAGATCCTTTGTGCGCGAGAAGGTGTGAGGCTGGAAGACCGTCACTATGCGCTTATAGTCGCATTTCGCCGCGGTGGTGAGCGTCGCCCTGATCTCATCGGGATTGTGCGCATAGTCGTCGTAAAGGTCGGCGCCCTTATATGTTCCCTTGAATTCGAAACGGCGTTTTGTGCCCGTGAATTCTTCGAGCGTCTTTAACATGGAAGAAAGAGGCACATCGTATTTTCTTGCCACGGCTATGGCTGCAAGGGAATTGGATACGTTGTGACGGCCCGTGAGACCTAAGGAGACACGTGCGAGGAAGGCGCCGTTTTCATAAAGATCGTAGCTTCCTCTGCCTTTTCCGTCATATTCTATGTGCGCGGCCGTATAATCGAAGTCCGTGACACCTGTGTCAGGATTTTCTGCAAGTCCATATGTTTTTACCGTTCCCGCAGCACCCGCAAACAGTTTTTCGTGATCTTCTATCTCCCCGTTTACTACGATGAGGCCGCCTTCCGGTACAAGGGCCGCAAAGCGGGCAAAGGAGTGTCTGATATCGTCAAGATCTTTGAAAAAGTCCAGGTGATCCTCTCTTATATTAAGTACGATCGCATCTGTTGGATAGAAATCCAGGAAGGAATTGGTATATTCGCAGGATTCGACCACGAAGTACTCCTTGCTGCCTATTCTGAAGTTCGTGTCGATCTTCGGTATTATGCCCCCGACCGATATGGTGGGATCCTTGCCCGCATCGAGCAGCATAAGTGAGAGCAGGGATGTGGTGGTGGTCTTTCCGTCTGTTCCGGATATGCCGACCGCATGAGGGTAATTCCTCATTATCTCTCCCATAAGCTGTCCGCGGGAGAGCATGGGAAGCTTACGTTTAAGACATTCCGCATATTCGGGATTGTCCGGATGTATTGCGGCCGTATATACCGCTACGTCTATGTCGTCGGTGATATTCTCTGCGGCAAGGCCGATCGTGACCGTTGCGCCTTTTTGTATGAGTTCTTCGGTAAGAGGAGAACCTTTGTCATCGGAGCCGGAAACCGTAAACCCTCCGGATAAGAGGAGTTTTGCGAGTCCGCTCATCGATATGCCGCCTATGCCGAGAAAATGCACATGTATGGGTCTGTTTAAGTCTATCTGATACATATATCCTCCGTGGAACATAAGTTTATTCTCCAATACTATGATATCCGCAGGCTATTATATTCTTTTGGGAGGGGAAAGGCAATAGATTTACTTTGACGGGATCTGATGATAAAATAAGCCAAACGCCCATTCCCCGATAAAGGAGAACAAGAATGAACATTAATCAGATGAAATATGTTATAGAGGTAGCAAATTCCTCATCGATGAGAGAAGCGGCAACACGGCTTTTTGTTTCACAGCCCGCTCTTTCCGCAAGCATCAGGGAACTTGAGGAGGAGATCGGAATACTGATATTCGAAAGAACAAATAAGGGAATAAAGCTCACGGAAGAGGGACGTGATTTCCTTATATATGTAAAGAAAGCGGTGGGACAGTACAAGGTACTGGAAGACAGATACCTCGGAAAGCACAGCAGGGAATCGTTCTCCGTATCCACCCAGCATTATTCCTTTGCCATCAGATCGTTTACCAGAGTCCTGAAAGCGTTTGATCCGGACAATTACAGCTTCTCCATTCATGAAACCAAAACCGGCGAGGTGCTGGAATATGTGAGGGACTTAAAAAGCGAGGTCGGGATTGTTTCATATTCCGGAGCGAATGAGGCTCTCATAAAAAAGCTGATAAGAGAATATAACCTGGAATTTGTACCGTTGATGCAGAGGGAGACCTATGCGTATGTATGGGAAAATCATGAATTTGCGGGAAGAAAGGAGATATCCATAGAAGAACTCGAGGCATATCCCTGCGTTTCCTTTGACCAGAGTGACGACAGCCAGTTTTATCTTACCGAGGAAGCCATGGCGGATTATGACTTCAAAAAGACCATAAGGTCGGATGACAGAGCAACGACGATGGAACTTATGGCGGAACTTGGAGGGTATTCCGTGGGATCCGGTATGCTGGCGGAAAAGGATGCGACCCTTAAGGGGCTGGTTTCCGTGAAGCTAAAGGAAGAGGATCCGCTGATCATAGGATATATAGTGAGAAAAGGCGGTTATCTCAGCAAATACGGAAAGGCCTATATTGAGGAACTGGAAAAGTACAAAGAGCTTTGAAGCACATTGCCCCGTTGACGGGGCATTTTTTTATGCCGGTGACGAGGGGGATATCCTCTCTATATTTTTGCGATAACCTGCATTTATCACTGATGATAAATTGTCGATAATTTTCAACCTACCAATTTGGTAGTAATATATGCCCCAATACAAAACTTCACAAAAAGATCGGAGGAAAACACAATGAGAAAGATCATCGGAAAAATCGCAGCGGTACTGGCTGCAACACTTACGGTAGCATCCCTTGCGGCATGCTCCGGAAAAGAAGGAAGCGGAAAAGTGATCACCGCCGAGACCTTCGGAAAGCCCTCGCCTTTCATCTATACGGTTGATAAAAAGGAGGACGCTTTATATACCACATCGGACGGGATCTACCTTTCGGGTTATGACATTGCCGTACTGGTCGAGCTTTTCAAGACAAAGGCTCTTGAGGGCTACACACTGGATCTGAAAGTAAGCTCAAATGCAATAGTGGATGCACAGCAGGGAGTTGTGGATTTCGGCGTAAACAACTTCAGCTACAATTCGGACAGAGCGGCAAGTTTTTACTTCTCTTATCCTTATACAAAAGCAAAATATGCGATCCTTACTCCAAAGGGAAAGGTACTTGCTTCTTTTGCCGAGGTTGCCGCATCGGGGCTTCCGGTTGAAACTTCCGCGGGCAACAACGTGGCAAACGCACTTGAAAGATGGAATGCGGCAAATCCGGATAAGCAGATCAAGATCGAGTACACATCATCAGACATAACCGCACAGCTTCAACACATCGCTGAAGGAACACATGTGGGTATCGGCGATACACCCGTATGGCAGGCATACAGGGAAGCATATCCGAACATTTTTGAAAACCTGACAGAGAACATCCTTTCGGATGCCGAGGCACTGCTTATTACAGAGCACTCTACATCACATCTCCTTTTCGGAAAGTCCGGAGCACATGCAAAGGAATATCAGAAGCTTCTTTCCGAAGGAATATATGAACTGTACAAGAACGGGACCCTTGATGCACTTGCAAAGAAGTACACGGGATTGGACATTGTTCCGTCCGAATCCGATTTTGAATATTTGAACTGATCACAGGAGGACATCATCATGGCAGAAAACATCAGCTGCGGAATTGCGGCTCACAGAGCAAAGGTAAAGGCGGAAGCCGAAAAGAAAAATGTGGAATACACGGATGAGATCGCGGATTATCTTGCGGGACTCAACAATACAAAACCGAGACCGACCATCACTCAGGGTGAGATCGACAAGAAGGGTTACTGGGTAAGACAGCCCAATTTCCTTATTACTCCTTTCGGCGAGAAGGAAGGGGAGCTTAAGGCAGACAAGGACAGATATATCATATACTGGAATCCCGGTTGCAACTGGAGCCAGCGCCCCGTTATCGTAAGAGAATTACTGGGACTTACCGATGTTATAAAAGAAGAGAAGGTTAATCATACAGGCGTTCACAACAAATACGGCTGGGGCTTCCCGGATAAGAAAGATTTCAAGGATCCCGTAACGGGAGTGCATTTCCTTTCGGATCTCTACACCAATGCGGACCCCGATTACACAGGACGTGCAACCACACCCACGTTTGCGGATTACAGGGAAAAAAAGGCCGTAAACAACGATTATCACAGGCTGACCAACTACCTTGAGGTTCAGTTCAGAAAGTTCCAGCCCGTGGATGCGCCGGATCTTTATCCCGTTAAATTCCGCAAGGAGATCGACGAGCTCAACGACTGGCTCTTCCCGAACATCAACGACGGACATTATCGTCAGGCATTTGCACAGTCTCCCGAAGCGTTTAACGACGGACAGGCCGCTTTCCACTCTGCATTGGAGAAGCTTGACGAGAGACTTGCAACCAACAGATTCCTTTTCGGTGATTACATTATGGATTCGGATGTGAGAGCGTTTGTTTCCCTTATCAAGTGGGAGACGGATTTCTATATCAATGCAGGTCCTCAGAAGAAGAGAGTATCGGAGTATAAAAATGTTTGGGAATACGTTAAGGAGTTATACAGCATTCCTGCATTTTCAAGATATGTCAACAGGCATAACAATGCGGCGGATGATACAAGAGGAGATTTCAGCTCCTACATATTCAGGATCGTCAGCAAGATCGACCTTGATGAGTTCCTTAAGACGGACCATGCAAGAAAAGCACTTTCGGCGGATCCGGAAAACCTTTTCTTAAAGCATCCCGAAGGAGAAACTGCCGAAGAATATCAGACCGAGATATCTACGACGAAGTGGAACGACAGATCACAGGAAGTAAGGGCGGACAAAAACTTCAAACTCTCCGTTGATGCTTCGATCAACCCTTTAAAGGGTAAGCTGCATAATTGATCGTTAAGGAGCGACTTATGGCTGTTACATATAAAGAAACCACAAGGGACGTGGATTTCGAAGAGGTAAAAAAGGTCCTTTCCACAGCTTTCGGACACAGGGAACATGCCTTCCGAAACATTGAGACCGTATTCAAAAACTCCGCTCACTGCGTGTTCGCATATGACGGCGACCGCCTGATCGGAGCGGGAAGAGCCCTGTCGGACGGATATGAATGGGCAGGCCTCTATAATATCGGGATCCTTCCGGAGTATCAGGGGAAGGGAGTGGGAAAAGAGCTGATAAAAAGGCTTATGGACCGCCTTAAGGGACAGCATATCTTTCTGTACACCCATCCCAGAACGGTTTCTTTATATGAGCGCCTCGGCTTTAAGAGATCGAAAACGGCGTTTACCTATGTCGGAATACCCAACCCCGAAAAGGAAAGCTTCCTTGACAAAAGCGGCTTTTTCCTGCCGGAAGGCTACAGGTTCGAAGAGGAATTCTATGAGAGAAAGCCTTTTATCGAATACAAAAATGTGATCAGGAAAACTGATGTAAATGAAGTGATCTACTCCGATTCTCCCGACGGAGCGGATTATGATGAAATAAACAGTGTGCTCTCAAAAGCATTCGGAGGGCATGAAAGAGATATCGGGAAAACAAGGGATGTCTTTATGAGATCCCAAAATGTGGAATATGCAAGGGTTTCCGGAAAGATCGTCGGAGTGGCAAGGGCCGTTACGGACGGAGCGGAACAGGCGATCATACTGAATGTTGCGGTGGATCCGGAGTATCAGGGCCTTAAGATCGGATGGAACCTTGTTGTGAAGCTTGCGGAGCAGCTTAAGGGATACCATATCTTTCTGAACACGCATCCCGGAGCGGTGGGCTTTTACAACAGACCGGGGTTCAGAAGGAATAAGACCGCAATGTGCTTTGATCCGGTACAGATGCCGGAAGAAATCGCAAGAGGGTTTGAACTTCCCGCCGGATACAGGTTTCCCGATGAATATTCCAATGAAGAGATGAAGTATTATAAGGGTAAGATATACAGTTAAGCATAGAGCGGAGGAAACACGTCAATGAACTTTTCAGATTTCTTTAGTTTTGAACTGGTCTGGAAAAGAATCCCGGAACTGATAAAGAAAATACCGATCACACTGGAATTGGCACTGTTCTCATTTTTGGTCTCCATAGTTGTGGGGCTTCTGATCGGCGTTGCCAGATACAAAAAAATAAAGGTTCTGGGCAAGATCGCGACAGCGTTCCTCTCCTTTATGCGTGGAACTCCCATGCTGATCCAGCTGTACGTGGCTTATTACGGAATACCTGCGATCCTTAAGATCTTTAACTCATGGGGCGCAAATATCAATGTCAATCTGGTGCCGAAGCTGGTATATGCCTTTGTTGCCCTCGGCTTATACCAGTCGGCTTTCACCAGTGAGACCATAAGGGCGGCGCTTGAGTCGGTGGATAACGGGGAGATAGAAGCGGGAACCGCAATGGGTATGACCTATCCTCAGATATTCAGGAGGATCATAATACCGGAGGCTTTGGAAAATGCCCTTCCGGGCATCAACAATTCGATCATTGGCCTGATCAAGGGCACTTCCCTTGCCTCTACCTGCGGCATCATTGAGATAACATACCAAAACCAGATCCTGGCGGGACGTGATTACAGATATCTGGAAGGATATGTGGCGCTGGCCATCATCTACTGGGTCATAACACTGGTGCTGGAAAGAGTGTTTAAGGTGGTTGAAAACAAGACGAAGATACCCGAACAGCCGAAACAGACAGTGAATGCATAAGGCAGCGGAATATTACACGGGAGAGAGCATATGGCTATATTGGATATTAAAGGCCTGAGTAAAAGATATAACAATAACGTGGTACTCGAAGGGGTGGATCTGACTGTTGAGAAGGGCGATATAATCGGGATCGTGGGACCTTCCGGAACCGGAAAATCTACGCTCCTCAGGTCGATCAACCTTTTGGAAAAGCCAGAAGAGGGAAGGATTACCTTCGGGGATCTGATACTCGATCTTCCGCTTAAGGGAGAAGGCAGGAAGACCGTTAAGGAGCTTCGCAAGCATATGGGAATGGTCTTCCAGAGATTCAACCTGTTTGAGCATAAGACGGCTCTGCAGAACGTTATGGAAGGTCTTATCACGGTGCAGAAAAAAACGGTGAAGGAAGCTGAAGAGACAGCGCTGAAAGAGCTTGAAAATGTGGGGCTTCTCGAATGGAAAAACCATTATCCGAGGCATATGTCCGGCGGACAGCAGCAGAGGGTCGCAATTGCCAGAACGCTTGCGATGAAGCCGGATATCATTCTTTTGGATGAGCCTACAAGTGCGCTTGATCCGGAACTCGTGACCGAAGTGCTGAACATAATAAAAAAGGTTGCGGGACAGGGCTATACGATGCTTCTTGTGTCACATGAAATGGACTTTATCAAGAAGATATCGACAAGAGTGATCTTTCTGGACGGCGGAAAGATAATAGAAGACGGGACTCCCGGCGAGGTTTTCGGAAACCCCAGAAGCGTAAGAGCGAGGGAATTCTTTGAAAAGATGAACAAGCTGAAGGAGCCCGATTATATCATATAGCACAGGGAGTACGGTAATGGAATTTGAAACCCTTTGTTTACACGCGGACAACAACGAGACAGATGAATGGGGTACGTTGACCATGCCTATATGCCAGTCGGCGACCTTTGTTCATAAGGGGGTTGATGTACCTTCCGAATACAGTTATTCAAGATTGTCAAACCCGACGCGGAGGCATCTTGAAAAGACGGTCGCCGCTCTGGAAGGAGGCGTGGATGCATATGCTTTCTCGGCCGGCATGACGGCGATCGCCGTGGCAATGATGCTGATCCGCCCGGGAGACCATGTGATCGCATCCGACGACCTTTACGGCGGTGCGCTGAGACTGTTCAGACAGGTGAATGCCTGTAACGGCATAGAATTCAGTTTTACGGATACTTCCGACACGGAGGCCGTCGCAAAGGCGGTAAGACCAAACACTAAGCTCATATATATTGAAACACCGTCAAATCCACTGATGCAGGTAACGGATATCAGGGCTGTCTCGGAGATCGCTCACGGTATCGGAGCGCTTGTATATGTGGATAATACTTTTTTATCACCCTATTTTCAGCGGCCGCTGGAACTGGGTGCGGACATAGTCATTCATTCCGGCACAAAATATCTCGGTGGACATAACGATACTCTGGCAGGCTTCGTTGTGGCGGCTACACGGGAACTTGCGGACCGGCTGCTTTTTTATTCAAAGACCGTGGGCGGGCAACTGGCGCCGTTTGATGCGTTTCTGATAGAAAGAGGCATAAAGACGTTGCCGATCCGTATGGACAGGATCAATGAAAATGCGATGGAGATCGCAGAGTTCCTGAGAAGAGAGCCGAAAGTGAAAAGAGTCTACTATGCGGGCTTTCCGGATTCAAAGGATTACGAGATCAGCAAAAAGCAGACCCGGGGCTTCGGAGGTATGATATCCGTTGAACTGGAGAGTGCGGAACTTGCACGCAGGATACTCTCGGAGGTAAAGGTATTCAGATATGCGGAATCGTTGGGAGGAGTGGATTCACTGATCACATATCCGATGTTGCAGACACATGCCGACGTTCCGGAGGAAGAGAGGCTGAGACGCGGTATCAACGACAGATTCCTGCGTATTTCCGTGGGGATCGAAAACGTAAAAGATCTTATTGAGGATCTGAGGCAGGCTATTTATGGGTAAATATGATTTTGATGAGATAATAGACAGAAGAAATACCAATTCCCTAAAATATGATTTTGCAGAGAAACGCGGAATGCCCGAAAATGTATTGCCGATGTGGGTGGCCGATATGGACTTTGCGACACCTGCGGAGGTTCGGAAAGCGCTTTCGGCTAAGGCTCAGCATGGTATCTTCGGCTACTCGGAGCCGTCGGACAGCTACTTCGAAGCCATTGAACACTGGTTTTCCGGGCATTACGGTTGGAAACCCGACCGGGAAAAGATCATTCTTTCCTGCAGCGTGGTCTTTTCCATATGCAATCTTGTGGACGCCGTAACAAAAGAGGGCGATGGTATCATCATAAATCAGCCGGTCTACTATCCTTTCAGTGAGGCAATAGTTGAGAACAA
>JAEEGL010277116.1_pt1 | contig 23067 bp, 19 predicted proteins | sample 9134231 | NCBI WGS metagenome assembly JAEEGL01 (sample SAMN16246548, study PRJNA631951) | gut metagenome | biome: gut microbiome; feature: rumen; material: fiber-attached | host: Bos | place: Iran: Karaj | collected 2018-10
AGCGGCCTGGCTATTTCGCTGGCCTGTGAAGAATATGTGGAGCATTTAGAGGAAATAGAGCAATACATAAAGATGAAAATTCCGGTTGCTTTTGCCGAAGATGAGCTCTATCTAACTGATATTACAGCCGGAAAGAGTGCACCGCCCAAACCTTTTGACAACCACCGCACTCATGGTCCGCGTCATTCAGAGCGAAAAGTTCACCACCTGCCCAAAGGGCCTAAAAAAGCGCAGGCAGAAACTGAATTGCCGGTTCAAAATAGTGAAAATACCGAGAAAAATGCTAAGCCATCTAAGGCAAAGAATCGTTATTTGCGGCACCGCCGCCCGCCAACTGCCGGAGAGCGCATGGCAGCTATCCGCAAGCATCAGCAAAAAAAACATGACACTCTATCAACTGGGGCCTGAGCCTTTTTTCCCACCGGCTACCCTGGCCGATAAAAACGGGCTTTTAGCCATAGGCGGCGATCTCTCGCCTGAGCGGCTGATAATAGCCTATATGAATGGCATTTTTCCCTGGTTTTCCGAGGGTGATCCGCTGCTCTGGTGGGCACCAAATCCGCGTTTTGTGCTTTTTACAAAAGAGCTGCATATCAGCAAATCACTAGCCAAAGTTTTGCGACATGAGCTCTATGATGTAACCTTTGACAAGGCTTTTCCGCAAGTTATTGCCGCTTGTGCTGCCACTCCCCGTCCCGGCCAAGATGGGACTTGGATTACCCCTGAGATGCAAAAGGCCTATATCAACCTGCACCACCTGGGCATTGCCCACAGTGCGGAAAGCTGGCAAAACGGCCAACTGCTGGGCGGGCTTTACGGCTTGCAACTGGGCAAAGTTTTCTTTGGTGAATCCATGTTTTCGCACGCGCCAAATAGCTCAAAGGCGGCTTTTGCCACCTTGGTACCGCTTTTACGCGAGCAAGGGGTGCAACTCATCGACTGTCAGATGGAAACTGCCTACCTGGCCTCATTTGGCGCCAAAATGATTTCTATCAAAGAATTTCTCGCCTATTTGCAAAGCGCTGTCCGGCCATATATGGCTGGTATTGCCAACTACTCTTGGCCTCATCTCGATAATCTTGATAAAAAAGCTACCCACAATTAAGGCTTTTAGTGTATAAGAAGCGAGGCTCTTTGGAGCCTGGTTTTTCTTGTGTTAAGGTTTTAAAACTTTTACATAAAGGAGTAAAAAATGGCCGACACCACAGTATCAAAAGTTCAAGGAAGACAAGGCGTTAGCAACGACTATGATTTCACCAAAGAAATGGAAGGAGCTAAAGCCGGCGAGGTTCGCGGTTTTGAAAATCCCGACGGCACCAAAGCTTATGTCCTCCGCACTGATGGCAACACATCGTGCAAAGACTTTGCCGATTACGTCTTCAACAAGCGTGAAGGCGGCGAACTTGATGGCAATCAGCTGCGCAATGTAGCCATTGCGCTGGCCAAACAAAATGGCCTGGGCAATATCGACCCTGATGACCATGTGCCGGCTAATCGCGACCTCGTTTGCCAATTGCGCGATTTTGCCAAACTGGTAAACAGCAATGCCGATGCCAAAGCCGAAATCCGCAGCTCCGGGCGCTCTTCTTCCGGCAGCGGCTTTGGGGCTATCTCCGGCGGCGGCAATATGGATGTCGGCACTAAAAAAGTGCTCGGCTATGCTCCTCCCTCCGGCGGCATGGGCGGTGGCCTCGACATCGACTAAGCACAAAACATCCCTCTACTTCCGTTGTCACTCAGTTCCAAAAAAACGTATGAAAACTCAAACAGATTGGCTCTCTCTATTTATGAAAATGGAGAGGGCGATATGCCATAATTTCCGCTACTTGTGGGGTGAGGTGTAAGCTAAATTTATTTAAGAACTTTGCCGGTTATATCTTGGCGCATACCAGCAAGAAACATCCCAGCGGAAACACTGTTGCGCCCTTCCCTTTGCAACTCTTTTATCTCTAAAAAGCCGTCGCCAGTTGCCACATAGAGATGGCGATTTTCCGTAAAAAGCGCCCCGGGAATACGCGGCCAATTGCGCGCTTCGCTCATAGGAAGCACTTGGTGAATCATAAGGCGGGCGCCTTCAAACATGGCAAAAGTGCCCGGCCAACTGGCAAGTGCCCGCACCTGACGCATAATATAAGCAGAGTTTTGCGTAAAATCGATATGGCCATCGGCCTTAGTGAGCATAGCGGCATAAGTAACTTGGCTTTCATCCTGCTTGGTCCAGCTGGCCGAACCGGCTATTATCTCTTTAATGGCGGTAAGCGCAAGGCGGGCACCCATTTCTGCTAGCCTGGCCGTCAAAACCGGCAAGGTATCTTCCGCGGAAATAGGTGTTTTCTCTTGCAACATATAATCGCCGGCATCAAGGGCCTTTACTACTTTCATAATTGAAACGCCCGTCTCCTCATCACCGGCCCAAATAGAGCGGGCTATAGGTGCCGCCCCGCGCCATCTGGGCAAAAGCGAGGCATGGACATTTATTGTCTCATATTTGGCTATGGCAATAAGTGAAGGCGGGATTATCTGCCCATAAGCAGCCACCACCGATATATCTGGCTCAAGAGCCGTCAGTGCTTCCCGGAGTTCTATATTTTTGCGCACATGTTCCGGCTGAAAAATAGCTTTTACGCCATGATTTAAAGCCAAAACTTTCACCGGCGGCGGAGTAAGCTTTTTGCCGCGCCCGGCCATTTTATCAGGCTGGGTGACCACCCCGACAACCGTAATATTTTCGGATGCGATTAAGGCTTCCAAAACCGGCACGGCAAAATCCGGCGTACCCCAAAAAAGGACTTTTACGCTACTCATATTGCACCATAATTTAAGGAAATATTTTATTCTTCTGCTTTACGTTTACGCAGACGGCGAATAACAGCCGCCATCTTTAAACGGGGCATATAATTAACCAAGGTAAGCCCTTTTAAATGATCGAGTTCATGCTGAATACAAACGGCAAAAAACCCGGTGGCGTCAATGGTTATCGGCTCACCCTCAACATTTTGGGCTTTTACCAAGACATGCTCTGCCCGTTTTACTTCCCAAGAAACACCGGGCAAAGAAAGACAGCCTTCTTCAAAAGAAATAGCGCCGCTCTTTTCCACTATTTGCGGATTCACTAAAACAAGCGGGCCGGTATAACCGCCGGCTTTTTGCTCTTCAAACCATTCCTTGTCTTCATCGCTTTTAATTCCGCCGGGAAAAAGGTCAATAACTACAAGCTGTTTGCTAACACCAACCTGCGGAGCCGCCAAACCGACACCGGGAGCAGCATAGAGCGTCTCAAACATATCAGAGACCATTTCTTTCAGCTTTTCATCAAAGACAGTCACTGGCTCGGCCTGAGCAGAAAGGACAGGATCCGGCAAAGTTACAATATTAAGCAGCATAATTATCCTCTGGCAAGGTTATTAAATGTGGAGAGCTATTAAGTGGTGCTATCGGTATTGCCGTCTGTTTCATAGCAATATGTCGCGTCTCCACCCTTGGGACTGGCCTTACAAGCATAACCGTATGAGCAATCATTGGCCGCTTTGCAAGGTTTGCGGCAGAGTCCGATACGCTGATTACCGGCTTGCAAAGGCTCTTTGCTCTTGGAGCCAACGGTACTGGATGGAGTATATACTGTTTCTTCCAAGCAGACATAACCATCGTAGCAATCCGGCTTATCGGATTCAACTTCGCAATAATAGGCCACATTTTCGTTGCAACCGGTGGCAAACGTCATGGTTCCGGCCAAAATTCCCATTAAAAACAACGCACGTTTCATTTAAGCTCCTTTCAGAACAACTGCGTTCAGAAAAGCAACGGCCACATCTTAATGGAAAGCCGCGTCAATTTCAAATAATATCAATCAAAGAAATAATAGTTTATCGTAGCAGCCAAAGCACTGCTCTCAAAACTGGGCATAATCATTAGCCCGGGAGCACTTTGAGCCCCTGAGCCGCTGTATAAAAGCAACATAGCCGGCCGCGTAACAGATTTCGCCTCGCCATTAGGTATATCCAAAAGCGTACCAACCTCCAATTTTACCGGCCGCGTACCCACAGTTGGCAGGCTGGTTGTATTAAAATAGGCGGCCTGCATAGGCGTATAATAATCAAATACTGAGAATAATTGGCTTTCACCGCGAGCACAAGAATCGTTTTGGCAAGCAGACTTTTTAACGGCAAAACGAATTCCTGCCCCTTTGGCTGCCGTTCCGCCCGGGCCGAAAGTATCACCGGCTCTAAGACGCGCCTGCCTTGTGGGGTCGGAAATAGAAGCGGCCGGTTTGGCCAAAACCAAGAAAGAATCCTTGGCTCTTATTTCAAAATCAAAGCCTTTGACGGCGTCAAAACAGGCGCCGTTTATGGGGGGCTCGGTAACAAAATGGCCTTTCTGCTCCTCCGAAACCAGGGTAAAAGTCCGCTTACCATATTCTGTCGCCCCGCCGTAAAGAGCCCGGCATTCGGCCGGGTTACCGTCCGGCTGAGTTAAAATCACCACTTCATCGCCGGCCCAACCTTTATCGGCTTTGGTTCGCACCATGTAACTGCTGCTGCTGAAGGCGGCATAGTCCACCCAAAAACGGCCGTTCTCATCAACCTGGCCCCGGCCCAAAGCACCGCTGCCTAAAGTGACATCGGCTTCATAAATAATTTCATATTCGGTATTTGCGCTAATATTGCGGTAACCGTGAAAAACCCGGACACCGGTATCGTTATAGCAAATACCCAATTTATCTTCGTCAGAGCAGCTATCGAGCCACCAAGAAGTTCCATCAATATTTTCGGATATTTTGGTGGAAGAACGCGGATAACAGAAGTTAACATCAACCATTTTATAGGCAATTTCACCATCGCTGGCCGCATCATCCTGCACATAATAGTAGGTCGAGCCCTTCAAAGTAGCGGCAACCAGGTAATTTTTATATCCTTTAGTTACTGTTACGCCATTTGAGGTTTCGCCGAGACAATTAACTTGCAAAGTCGGCTCGCTGACGAAAGTAAGCCGCCAGGGAATATCGCGCATAAAAAGATCAACTGTATCACTGCCGGCATCCGGCGCTTGGTATATATCGTGATTTTTTACATGAGCGGGATTTAAAGTTGCGGCATCGCTATAAACGGCAATGCGCCGCCTAGCAGCATGAGCAACAAAAAGCAAATTACCATCTGGGGAAAGCGCTATATCCTGCTGGCTCTCGCCAACATCAAAGTAGTTAATTTCACCACTTTCAAGGTCAAGACGCAAAAGTTCGGTGCCACTGTTTTGCGCCACCCAAAGCTGCCTTTGGGCCGGCACATAATGGCCATGCACAGGAGCCGGGCCGGCCGGATAAACATTCTCTATAGTAATCTCCGGATGCTCAATTTTGTCATCGGCCGAAAGTACATAGTGCAAGCTAAAATAAACTAAAGACTTAGATGTTAAAGCCATAAAAGTATCGCAGTGCAGGCCGCAACTATCTATCGGCAAGAGCTGAAAGAGAGCGCTGTCGGCGGCAGCTATTCTAAAAGCCATTAGGGCCTCAGGATTATTGCTGTCCGGCACCATTTCCAGCTCTGCCGTATCCAGTAACTGAATAGAACCAAGCTCCGCCGAGGCCACCAGGAGTAAACGTCCATCGCTGCTGGTGGCCAGAGCCACCGGGGCCGGGCCGGCTGGAATCATAATAGGAAAATAAAAAACCGGGCTCCAGACATACTCAATATCGTTATATGGGCGGGCGGTATCAAGAGCTGTCACAAAATCCCGGGCCGAATCGGCGATAAAAAGATATTCCGGTTTGCCGGCAGGTAAGCCCGGGCCGCTTTGCACAAAATCACTCGGCCGCTGCAAAGTGGTGGTATTGGGTTTGGTATCGTCGCAAGCTTCCGCCAAAAATCCAAGCAGCAGCAGAGCAAAAAGCTGCTTAATTATCACGTTTGGCAATTTTATGCGTGCCATCATTTAACCTCTGTTTTAAAGAAAATTCGCTGACAGAATCGGCAGAAAGGTCATAAATAGCCAGTCCATGACTATAGAACTCGGTGACCAAAAGCCAATCGGTACCATCGCCACCTTTGACAAGAGCCATGGAAAACGGGCCGCCTTCGGTAGGAATACGCCCCAGCAAAAGACCGGTAGAAACCGAAAAAACTTCAATTATATCGGTATCAATAATAGAAACCAAAGCCAGTTTGCCCAGGAGCTTATGATCGTAAATCACCAAATCGGCAGATTCACCTTCAAGAGCGGTACTCCAACGCACAGCGCCGTATGGTCTATCGCGATCTTTAATATCCAAATCAACAAGCACCAAAGTATGGGGGAAAGTATTGCTTAAAAGCAAGGTTTTATCATCTACTTTAGCCATGGCATTGATTGAAGACCCGGCAAATTGTGTATAAATATCAATATATTTTAGAGATAGCGGTGGTTTTATTGTTGAAGTTACAAAAAGACGCGAGCTGTAACCGTCACTATATTGGCTGGCGCCGATAAGTTGTGAGGTGCCATCAAGCCACATGAGCTCGGCTATCCCGCCTTTGGGGCCATGATAGCCACTTCCGGCTGTAAGCTCAAAAGTATCTTTCGGCCATGTTAGCGGCAACAGGGAAGAATAGCCCAAAGTACCTAAAATGAGGTGGTCGGCATCATCATCCCCGGGGACAAAAGAAAGAGCAAAAAAATCATCTAAATCAGCCACATCAACATCAGGCAGAGAAAATTTTTCCGGCAAAAATTTCTGCGATTTTTCCAAACAATCCTGCCCAGGCACTTTGCAGGAAAGCTTTTTGCCATCGGCCGACACTTCAATGGGCAAAAGAGAGGCGGCACCGCGAATAGGTAAAACTGCCCGTCGGCCATCAGGGCGCATACTGAATTGCCCGCCAAAACTATCAACACGGAGAGAACCGTCCTCATAAATAGCGGCTTTGCCATCACCGTCTTTGCTTAGCTTAGTGAGGTCGATAACCAAAAGGCTACCGGAAGTATATTGCAAATCAAAGTTGGCATTAACCAAATATGCCAGCCCGCGATTTTGCGGATCGGCAAGTACATAAGCCGGATAATAAACAGTATTCAGGGGTATCTTAACACCTGCTGTCTCGTTGCAGGCAGTAAGCCCCGCCAAGAGAAATAAAAAGGTCATATATTTTAAACGCACAAAAGCCTCCAAAGTAATCAGGCTCAAAAGCCGCGGCTAAATTATTTTAAAGTGCGGGGCGCGTCAATGGTTCCATTGAAAAGTGATTGAACTTTTCTTCTAACTTCAATTATAAAAGAAGCTGGGTTTGCATTCTGCTAGAGGAGGTAAAGATGCAACGCACAGGATTTGTTCTCGCACTGTTAATGGCCTTTTCGCTAGTCGCTTGTACTCATAACGAGGAGCCGATTCCCCAAAAGCCAAGCACTAACAACAATGGCAATGGCAAAGGCAATAACAACAATCAGCCGGTGCCCGGGGCTTGCTCTGATAGTTGTACCGATGGCACGACCTGCTGTGGTGGCAAATGCGTAAATATCACCATAGATTCAGACAATTGCGGTAAATGCGATAACAAATGCAGTGATCTGGGCAGCGACCTTGTCTGCAGAAATAATGAGTGTGTCAAAGTTATTTGTGACGAAGGCGCTGTGCGTTGCAATGTAGCTAACCTGGAGATTTGTCGTAACAATACTTGGGAAATCCACACACCGTGCAAAGACAATACTCCTGTCTGCAGTGAAGAGCAGAAAAAATGCATTCCCAAACCAGCCAATTGTCAGGAAGGTGTGGGCCGTTGCACAAACAACAAATTGGAAATTTGTGCCGACGGTGATTATGAAGAAGTAAAAACCTGCGACAACGACAGAGAAATTTGCGATGCCGAGGGCAAAACTTGCAAACTAAAACCAGGTGTCATTTGCGAGGATGATGCTAAAAAATGTGAAGATAACAAGGTTTGGAGCTGCAGTAACAACACTTGGAGCGTTGTCAAAACCTGCACCGACCAAATGTGCGATGATAAAGCCAAAGATTGTGTTGACATCGTCTGTACAGATGGCGAAAAAGCCTGCCGCGACGGCGATGTTTATGTTTGCGACAGCAATGCTTATACCTTGGATAAAAATTGCGACGACACCACCCAATTATGTAAAAATAATGAGTGTATTACCAAAGTTTGCTCCGAAGGCGATTTCCGCTGCAATGACAGCGAAAACCGCATGGAATTCTGCAGTAACAATGAGTGGGTGGGCTCCACACCATGTCGGGATAACGAATACTGCGACAAAGGCGCTACAATCACCGAAACAGTTTGCCGCCCGCTTTGCGGCAATGGCAAAGTTGATACAGAAAAAGGCGAACTTTGTGATGGCAGCAACCTCGGTGACGGTACCTGTGCCAGTGCCACCGGCGATAGCTCTGCCACCGGCAACGTCACCTGCAATGGTAATTGCAAAGGCTTTGTCACTACAGGTTGCCAATATTGCGGCGACGGCGTGAAAAACGGCACCGAAGTTTGTGACGGCTCCGATTTCGGCCCTGCCACCTGTGCTTCCGTTAAAGATAATGAGTATTCCTCCGGTCTTTTGAAATGCAGCAAAAATTGCCAATCAATTTCCACTGAAAGCTGTACTAATCCCGAGTGTAGCCCAAAAGATAATTTTGCCTGCAACCAAACCAACACAGTTCTTTCGATGTGCGACCAAGGTACCTGGAAACCTATACAAACATGTACCAAAGAGAATCCCATCTGCAAAGCCGATTCTCATAACGGCTGTATTGCCATGGAAGGAGCCTGCGAAGAGAGTAGCATTATTTGTAACGGCAATATAATGCTGGGCTGTGACAACGGCGAATGGATTCACATGGCGACCTGCTCTGGCGATAAGCCGTACTGCGACCAAGATCTGGTGCAATGTCTGGCTGCCGCTCCGCAATGTACCAAAGAAGGCGATCTCAAATGCCAAGGCAACACAGTAATGAGATGTTCAAATTATCAATGGGTAACTGATGCAGATTGCACCAAAAAAGATTCCGGTGTGAATCCGGTCTGTCTCGATGGTGCCTGTGTGTACAGCACCGAACCATGTACCGGCGATGCCCTCTCCTGTGACAGCAAAGGCGAATCCGTTATCTCCTGTTATGAAGGTCACCTCTACTGGAGCTTTAATTGTAAACAATCCACCAACAATACCAAGCCCTATTGCGTAAACAACGGCGAGTGTGCCGCTTCGGCGAATGCCTGTGCCACCGGCGCAGTTCGTTGTAATGGCCAAAGTTATGAAGAATGCGATGCAGAAGAGTGGGTTCAATTAAGCAATTGCGCCGAAAATGTGCTCAACCCCACTTGCAATGTATCTGCCAGCCCAAGTGATTACTGTACAGCCGGGTGTTCCAAAGACCATTCAATCTGCCACAATAACAGCGTTTATATGTGCGATGAAAATCAAGCTTGGATAAATATGGAATCCGATTGCGGTCTATTTACTTGGTGTAATCTCCAGTGGGCTAATGCTGGTAACGCCGGTGGGCGCATTTTACCGGCAAACGGTAAAGACCAAAACAATTATGAAGGCCGCCTCGTTTGCACTAAAGACGTAAATACCCCGCTTAAAGATTGGGTTTCTGCTGGCGCTGGTACATACAACAGTGGTTGTGATCCTAATAGCTGCGGCAGCAATAAGGAATTCATGAATTCTACCATTACTTTAAACCCCGGCACCTGGTATTGCACATATCAGTTTAGGGATAAAGAATATGATAACTGGTATGCCTGTCTGCCCAACTTCAAAGAGAACAACGGCCCCGACGGTGGTGCCCCCATTGAGATTCTGCCTACTACCAAACTAGATATGGGCAAAATCTTCACCATCAATATACAATAATTTCAATCTCTAAATACCTTCAATAATTTTTTAAAAAACGGCACCTTGCGAGCCAAAACTCCAATGACATCGGCCAGTTCATCACAGCGCAAAATATAAGCCATAACGGCAAATATTAGCACCCCGCCGCCGATTAAGAGGGCGAGAATCAGAATATTGTAAAAGCTGGTGCCCTCCTGCCAGTGACCCAACATAGCGCCAAAATAGAGGCCTAAAGACATCACCAAAGCGGCAATTAGCGAGCGGGCGCCGGAAAAAATAATCTCCTTCCAGTGCAAAAAGCCCACGCGCCGATAAAGGAGTATTTGCAAGACAGTAAACTGCGTCCAAGAGGCAATGCCCAGGCTAAGCGCCAGGCCGGCATAGGAGAGCGGACCCATTAAAATGAGGGCGGAAGTTATATAAACAGCCAGGGAAAGCCCGGAACACAAAACCGGCGTCTTTGTGTCCTTTAAGGCAAAAAAGGCCTGGGTAGTCATACGGTTTTGGGCCACGGCACCAAGACCAACCGTGAAGAAGAGGAGCGCAAAAGCCGTTTTTTCGGCCATAAGGGCATTAAAAGCGCCATGCTGAAAAACGGTGGCAATAATGGGCCGGGCCAAAACCACGAGAGCCAGCGAAGATGGGATGATAATAAAATTGGCAAGTCTTAGAGCATAAGACAAAAGTTTCTTAAATTCCGCAAAGTTATTATCAGCGGCAAAACCAGCCAGGCGCGGCAGAGCGGCACTGGCAATGGCCACACCAAAAACGCCCAGCGGCAGCTGAGTAAAGCGGTCGGCGTTATAAAGATATGTCACACTGCCCTGCTCCAAAAAGCTGGCTAAATAGCGCTGGAGCATAATATTGAGCTCATAAATAGAAGTGCCGATGAGTGTTGGCGCCATTAGTAAAAGGATTTTGCGCACTTCCGGCGTCATTTTAAAGCGCGGGCGCGGTAGCATTTTGGCTCGCTTTAGAGCTATTATCTGCAAGAGCACCTGCGCAAAACCGCCGGCAAGCACACCGGCCACCAGAGCCCAAATTTCTTTGTTATAAAGATTACAATAGAGCACGCTCACCACAATTATAGTGGCGTTAAAAAGCGCCGGGGCAATGGCCGGGGCCAAAAAGCGGCGCAGAGAGTTCAAAATACCCATGCTAAGGGCCACCATGGCGGCGCACCAGAGATAGGGAAAGAGCCAGCGGGTAAGTGTCACCGTGAGCTCGAATTTGCCGGGGATTTGCTTAAAACCGCTGGCAAAAAGCGTGGTGATGGGCCCGGCGGCGAGGACGCCCAAGGCCACCAAAATGGCCACAATGGTGGGAAAGACGCCCAGCGAGGCGGCCACCAGCTTTTTGGCCTCTTCCGGCCCTTTCTTTTTGTAAGCCTCGGTAAATACAGGCAAAAATGCAATAGTGAGTGAGCCTTCGGCCACCAGTTGGCGCAAAGTATTGGGAATAGTAAAGGCCATGTTGAAGGCGTCGGTAAAAAGCCCGGCGCCAAAAAGGTGGCTCACCACCACATCGCGAATAAGGCCCAGAACGCGGCTTGCCATAGTGGCAAGACCCACCAGGCCGGCATCTTTGGCCATAGAAACTGATTCTTCGTTGCTCACTGTTTTTCTGCCTTTTTGGCGCTTTTACCTATTGGCCAACCGCCGCCTCTTTTGACATTTTGCGGCCAAAGGTTAATCTTTTCGCCGGCTAAAATGGCGTTAATACCGCCGGTAGGACAACATTTATCCTGCGCCCGGCATTCATCAGTACAACGGTGCTCGCTTATAGCCAAATTTTCGGGCTCATTATAGGCGCAAATAAGGCCCTCAAAGTTGCGGAAGAGCACTTTGCCGGGAGCCATGGAGATGAGATAATTAGGCTCCAAAAAGACTTTGCCGCCGCCGTCTGGCAGATCAACCGCATAAGTCGGCACGGCCATGCCGGAGGTGTGCCCGCGCAAAAGTTCCATAATTTCAACACCTTTGGCAATAGAAGTGCGAAAATGGCTGTTACCTTTGGCCAGATCACATTGAAAAAGATAATATGGGCGCACCCTATTTTTTACCAGCTCATGGCAGAGCTTTTTGATGGTATAGGGGCAATCGTTGACACCGCGCAAAAGCACTGTCTGGTTATTGATGGGAATACCGTGATCCACCAGAGTAGCGCAGGCCGCCCTAGCCTCTTTAGTGAGCTCATTAGGGTGATTAAAATGCGTATGGCAATAAAGCGGCGCATAACGGCGCAGCATAGTGGCCAGCTCCTCGGTAATACGCTGCGGGCAGACCACCGGCATGCGGGTGCAGAGGCGGATAACTTCCAAATGCTCTATGGCTCTAAGGCGCTTTAAAATTGGTTCCAGCCGCTCATCTTCCAAAGTGAGCGGGTCGCCGCCACTAACTAGAACATCGCGTATTTGCTCGGTTTTTTCCAAATACTCAAAGGCAGGTTCCAGCTCATTTAGGGGCACCGGGTGGTCCACATGGCCGGCATAGCGGCGGCGCGTACAATGGCGGCAATACATAGCGCATTGGTCGGTCACCAAAAGAAGCGCCCTATCCGGGTAGCGATGCGTCAAATAAGGCGCTGGCGAATCGCGCTCTTCACCGAGCGGGTCGATAAAACCGGCCGCATCCTCCGCCAGCTCTTCCACTCTGGGCACCGCTTGCAATCTAATGGGATCCTGCGGATCGTCTTTTTTTATCAGCGCGGCATAATAAGGCGTAATGGCCATTCTGAGAGAGCTCAGGCACTTTTCTATCCCGGCTGCCTCTTCTGGCGAAATGCCAAGAAATTCCACTAGCTGCGCCGTTGTGGTCAGGCGGTTTTTCAGCTGCCAGTGCCAATCGTTCCATTCGGCGGGGGAAGCGGAAAATATCGATGGTGTTGGTTTAGTGGTCATGTTTTTTGGTCCTTAAAAATCTCTTTGTTGTCCTGCACAATTTCTCATCCTTTAGCTCTCCCGCCAAGGCTTTTTTCAAAGCTGCTGCACAGTGCCGGGCTGCTTTGGGCTTTGGATTGTGGGCTGTGTTTTTTCCGGTTTGTTTCCCCTTAAAGTACCCCTCAGTTCATTTGGGCTTAAGGATGCTTATAATTTATTTAAAATAATTCTCTATACTGACTAGATTTTTCCTCATCTTGCAAATACGGTAGTACAGCATTCAAAATTTTCTCACTCCATTCGGCATGAAATTTTGCCATACGTGGCCAATCAGCCTCATTCTTTATACTAACTCCTGACAAGCTAATGGAAATACTAGAAGCCTTGCAATCATTTGCACGTTCCCAATTGAGAAGTACATCAAGAGCTTTTTCAATTTGGGTTTTATGGCGATACAAACAATCGAAAGCGGATTTATTTTTGGCTTGTACGCTATTACCAAACCATAAATCAACTCTAGCCATATCATAAAGGGCCACACAATTAATTGAGAAACCGCTAATACCAAAATGACCACTCTCATAATGTGAGATTCTTGGAGTACACTTATTAAATGTTTCGCGCTCCATATTTTGTTTTTGTATTATGGGCAATGCATATTCCCAATAACGCCTACGTATTTCAAAGCGAGCTGTCTCTGAGTTTTTTGACTTTTCCATATCTTCCAAAAAGAAGAGTAAATCCATCGGATCAGCACCATATAATTGAAATAACCTGCGTAGAATAGTAAGTTTTAGTGAGGTATTGCTATTTAGTTCTATGTAAATATTATTCGCTATTTTAAGTGGAGTTCTAAGAGAACTTTCTGTATTTGTAATATACCTGGCAAGATAGGCTGTAGAATTTTGTCCATAGGCCAACCTTGTCAATGCTGCCTTTCTAGCTGGAGAGAGCTCATTACAGTTATTTTGGTTATAAGCCAAGTTAAGAAGTACACTTTGATCTTTTGAATGCAACATTCTGATGATTTGTTCAAACATATCCCGCCAACTGTCAACTGGTCGTTCAATATTTTGATAACTATACTTCACAATAGCTCGCCCACTGAGATCGATATTCTCATCATCTAGTGTACAAGTATCATTTTCTTTTTTCAGCGGTTCAAAAGAGGTTTTTGGGTATGCCCAAATCTTTATTGCTAAATCAAGCATATTTTTATTGCGTTCTTCTAATTCCAACAGGCCCCATGATTCCTTGCTGGCAATCTTTTGACTCATTCTAAGCCCACTGGCTTTATAGCCACTTTCCTCAGCGTCACGCTTTTCTTTAAAAGTTTTATCGCTTAAACTTGGATTATACCCGCTAAGAGTAAGATTGGCCAAGCGATGCAACCAAATATGATGAATTTCTACAGCATTTGGGCCAAGGGCTGCAGCCCAAGCTGGAGTTAAATGCTGCGGCATTATATGTTCGATGGTATATACATTGTTGTCGAGATGAGTATAAACGTCCTTGGTTTCAATAGTGCCATAATTTTCAAAGCGTTCAAACAAATAAGCCTTATATTTACCACGCATCAAATAAATCTGTTTTTCAGCCAGAGTCTCCGTAAACTCTTTATCATCTGGAAAACGTCCGCTTTCTTTCTTAGTCACAAGAGCATATATAAGTTTTGGCACATAGTTATTAGCTGTATTATCGTACCGCAAAATTTCCCTGTTTAAATTAACAAATATTTTGTTTAGAGCATTGGTTGGCACTTCACAAATATTTCTTCTAAATAGATAATTTTCCGTAATTTCAAAAGTTTGCAATACATCATCAGTGGATATTCTGCCTTCTTGATTGAGCCTGAATACTTCCATTAAAAATGGGCGGGTAACAGTTATCTCCAAACGCATCATTCGGTAAAGACAGTCATCAAGTTTTTGACTTTTTAATCCACTTTGGCAGTTCAACAATTTTTCATAAAAACGAGCATATTTGCGCAAATCTTCCAATAAGCTTTCTATTGATTCATGAGTGTTAGCGGCATATTCTTTAAAAGCACGGTAAACATTACTAATATTAGGTGTAACCAGCTGTTTTATGCTGAGATAATCACGGACGAAACCGCTGACATCATTTTTAGTACATTTCTCGATAGTTAACCAATAGGTATTATAGAACCTGCTTTGCTCTTTGGCAGGTTGCCCCATAAGTATGTAGTTCCTTATCTTATCACCTTCAGTTAAAGCAAGCCCAGTCGAGTTTAAACTCTCAAAAATAAGCTGTGCATTATCACCAGGTTCAAGAGTTATACTAATAATTTCTAATTTTCCAATAGCATTATACAAATCGTCAATTGTTACTTCCTCTTTTAGAAGCTGCTCATAGAAAAAACGGTAGTTCAGTGTAAGATTTGAAGCTTGGTCATAATCTTCTTCTTCACAAAAAAGTTTGCTGAGAGAATTTCGGTCATTTTCTACTGGCTTCAACTTGATTTTGTCACCATCACTTGCCCAAGGAGAAATCAGAAAACGCTGTTTAATTTGTTCATTTAGTTTTTCCTGTTTGGAACTGATTTTTCCTTGACCAATGATATTGCTTATAGCAAGCAACAAAAGCGTCACCGTAGTGAGACGCTGCTGTCCATCTATGATATGATATTCAACTTTATTACCATTCGGTATAACTGAAGATACAATACTGCCAAAAAAGTGGTTGTCACGTTTGTCTTGAATTATTTTTTTTAGGTCTTCATAAAGCTGTGCACAATTTTCCTGCTTCCAGTCATATTTTCGCTGATAAACAGGTATAATGTAGCGTTTATCGGCACCTTCCATAAAAGCTGTCATTTTCGCTTCAGAACCTTTCATTTTTAATACTCCCGTACTCAAAGTACATCTACTGGTGTTCTTTCCAAAGAAAACCCTGCCATTTTCAGAATCTTCACTCTTCCAACTTTTGCCAATCTATTGGCCTCCATCGTTAGTTGCCAATCACAAAAACCAATTTCATTTATCGGCCTTCTTTTTGTTTTAAAGCAGCTGGTACATAAATATACAGCCTTCATCGTATTTGGGCTTCACATGCTGATGCACAAATTTCTCATCCTCTGGCTCAAATCGGTTAAAGCCCATCACCTTGTAATGCTCGATGAGCTTGTCATGGGGCAGCGCATAGATGTAAATTGCTTGAATACCTACAAAGGTCCTTATGTATTTTACAAGCGGAAGCACAAAGTCGGCAAACACGACCGAACCGAGATTTTTTGCATTGGGGTGATTCTGCCTGTAAGAGAAATTAACGGCAAAATTGGAAAGCTCCACCGCTGAAATAGAATAAAAATAGCCGTTGCCAGCATCGATTGTGAAAAGCCCAGTTTTCAGCGAGAAATAGGCAGCAAGTTCATGAGTGAATTTGTCTTTCACAAGATACGTCCTGGCAGATCCGTCTTTCTCGTCAGACTGGGCAAGTTCCTTCAAATAGCGTTCCAGACCGTAACCAGAAGTGTTTGCCACGCAAAAATCATAAATAAGCTTTTGATTGTCGGAGGAATCAAAAAGATGCTCGTAGTAGAAAAGGTCTGTTTCAAGCGGCAGAAAAATCATTACTTTGCTCCTTACCCTCCGCCCGCATCATTTCTAAGGCCGTTTTCTCATACTCATCAGCAATTTTACGCAACTTCGGAAAGTCTGCCTTCGGGGAATTGAGAATCTTCAAAAGCACATCTTTTCCTTTGCTGGCCGGAATGTCATTTATTGTCTGAAAACGACCGATTGAAGCCATAACACACCTCCGTTATTTTATTGAACAAGTTCGGAAAACAATGGGCCTTCCGAATACGTCAATTATAGCATAATTGTAGAAAAAACGCTTCTATCCATCAGACATTTTGCCATCACTCCGGCAATATCTTCAAATAGCTGTCCAAGCGCGCATTGATATACCTCGCAAATAGGCTTTCCATCGCCGAAAGCTCGTGTTTAACGTAGTAGTCATCGAAAGCGTTATAATATGCCATCCTATCCGTAAATTTTATATCAATGGGCGGATATTCCGCTTTCATCAGTTTCAAATTCACCAGCAGCCGGCCTGTCCACGCGCTCTGATTCTCCTATCAGAAATGCCCCATTTGGCTGCTACCTCTTTTACTGTTATATACATAGGTCCTCACCTCAAAGCTGATGCAGAATAGACCATATTAGCGGAATAATAGCAAGCTCGGCGGAATAATATTTGGCCAGTTGGCGGAACTATTACCTAAGCTCTTCGACGAGGAATTCCACGCGGCGGTTTTTGCTGCGGCCTTCCGGAGTTTTATTGGAAGCAATGGGATTCTCTTCGCCCATACCGACGGCCACCAGGCGCTCGCGCCCTACCCCGCAGCTCACGAGATAAGCCATGACAGCTTCGGCCCGTTTTTGGCTCAAAACCAGGTTGCTGTAAGCGGAGCCGATATCATCGGTGTAGCCTTCGATGCGCACCAGAGCAATTTCCGGATGGGCCAAAATCTGGCGGGCCACCTGGTCGAGCACGGTCTTGGATTCCGGCTTGATAATGGCCAGGCCGGTCTCAAAGTGGATATTGGCAATGGTCTCGATTTGCTGTTTATCGCGGTAAACAGTGTCGGGAGTACCATCATCCGGGCAGCCGTCATCATCCTGATAACCGTTAATTGTCTCTTCTTCGTTGGGACATTTATCCTTGTCATCGGGCACGGAGTCGTTGTCGTTATCTTCTTCCGGGCAACCATCGCTATCTTCAAAGCCGTCGAAATCTTCGGCATCATCGGGGCAGAAGTCGATATTATCGGGAATACCGTCGCCGTCTCTATCCGGCCCCATATCGTCCGGGCAGCCGTCCTGGTCTTGATAATTGTTGTAATTTTCAGCTAATTCCGGGCAGTTATCCTCTTCATCGGGAATACCGTCCAAGTCGCCGTCATCCTCTGGGCAGCCATCTTCATCAAATATGCCGTCGAAATCTTCTTTTAAGAGCGGGCAGCGATCTTTGCTATCGGGGATGCCGTCGTTATCGGTATCTTTATCGGCTGCCAGGCGGGTTATACCGGTAACAATGCGGAAATCGGGGTTGCCGTAGCCATGGGTGAGCCCCACACCAAAACCGGCTTCAAAACGCAGGGATTTGGTCATTAAGTAGTCCATATTGCTCATAAGTTCCAAGGTGGTGCGCGAAGAGAGCGACTTTTCACCCACTACCACGGCTTCGCCCATTAGAGCCACAGCAATGCCCAGTTCGTGGCTGCCAATGGGAATGGGATAGCGCACGCCGGCATCAAAAGTAATGCTATCATCCACAATAAGGGTGGCCACTTCGGCCTTTTTCATTACCCGGTAGCCAAAATCAAAATTAAGATCAAAGCGCCAAATAGGCCAAGTAACCGAAGCTACCGGCCAAAAAACCACGCTATTGGCTCCGGAAAAGGCCACCCGGCGTCCGGTGGGAAAAGCAAAATCTAGGCGCAAGGCAAATTCCAGGCCGTCATCATCCCAGGGGCGCCAGGAGGTGCGCAGCGCCAGGCGAATATCGCCCAGAGCCACATGGCCGAGATCTCCCAGGCCGGTATTGTCTGCCATTATTTGATAGAGCACCACCGGCACAATGGCTTGAAGTTCCAGCCAAGGGAGCGGTGAGTAAGCAAAAGCCCCCTTCAGGCTAAAGCGCCCGCGCACCAGCGGCCACTGGCGACCATCATCACTGCGCCACACCAGCGGGTTGTGCATATATTCCAGCCAAACGCCGTAGGCGATGGTATTGACATAGATAGAGGAAGCACCAGAAGCGCCAAAACTGCCGCGGCGGCTGAGATAAGGACGATAAAGGTCGATATCAACGCTGTCAAAAGAATAATCGGCAGCTTGCGCCGGAAAGGCAGAAGAAAGCAGTACGGCCAGTGATAAAAATAATGAGCTCCAAAAATAGCGTCCGTACACCTCTTTCCTCCAACATTCCGCAGGCTGCCACGGCGGCGCCATTCTAGCTTTAATGGAGACAAAATGCTATACTATAAAGCAATATTTCTCTATTCCTGGCCCAGAATGTTCCGGAGTGTACGCGTTGACATAATTCGGCAGGCAAGTTAAATTTATCACTAAACCGCCAAAGCGCGGTTACGGAGGATTTTTCATGAAAAAATACGCCTTACTAGCCAATATATTGGCCATTTTTCTTATAAGTTGCACCACCCCGGATAAGAATTTGCCGCAAAAGGGCAATTCGACAACAAAGAGCGATAGCAACAATACTAAAAATTCTTGTAACAACGGCCAATTAAATTACGGCGAGGAGTGCGATGGCGAACATTTTGGCACAGCCAAATGCACCACTTTGGGCAAAGGTTACACCGGCGGTAATTTAAAATGCACCGCAAATTGTAAAATCGACGATTCGGAATGTACAGCGGCCATTCCGCAAAACTGCGGCGACGGGAAAGTCGGCAAAGGCGAAGATTGCGACGGAGAAAATTTAAACGGCAAGAGCTGCACCAGTTTTCCCGGCTATAAGGGCGGCGTACTTGGCTGCTTTGCCACCTGTCGCTTTGACAAAAACAATTGCATTCCAGTGGATTCCACCACCGATGCTGGTAGCGATACCCCTTCTCCTTGTGTCGGGCCGGAAACTTATGCCGTTAATGATGTTCCCGATGGCCAGCCCTGCCGCTTCGACAGTGATTGTGCCGGTGCTTCAAGCAGCTGCCTTGAATACGGCTTCATGATGCAAATTTGCGCCGGCACCGAAATCTCAGCGGAAGCAGCTTTTGACGCTTACATTGCCTCAGAATATGTTGTGCCCAATTATCATCCCTGCCTGGATGATCGCGATTGTGCGCAAAAAGGGAGCTATTGCGCTTACGGCATAGATATTGATCTTTGTCTGCCAACTTGCTCAATTGAAAATTCGCTAAACAATGAAGGCATGTATGCCTGCAACTATGCGCACTATGGCCATTCGCAGGTTGATTACGGCTGTATGCTTGCCGGTAACAGTGCCAAAAAGTTGGGGGACACTTGCCAAATAACCGAATATGACTGTCCGCCGGAGGCCCTCTGCCTGAATAATGTTTGCGCTACTGCTTGCCTGAAAAACGCCGACTGCGGCAATGGCTTTTCTTGTTTGCCGCTGGTTAGCACCGGGAGCGGCTACTGTTTTAACAACATCCTTTTGAACAAAACGCCCCTTGGTAGCGGCTGCTTTTCCAGCGCTCTTTGTCAAAGCGGCCTTTACTGCGCCGATGATACATTTGTTTGCAGCAAGAATCCGGCCAATGTCACTTCGCACTACTCGGTAAGTGATTTGGCCGACGGCAAGCCCTGCAACCAAAATTTTGATTGCCGCTCTGCCATCTGCTCCAGCTACTATTGGGATGATGAAGATAACGAAGGCGATATTTTTGATTATATTTGTGGGGCTTATAACGAGGATGCGTATGATACCTACCTTAGCTCCGGTGCCGTTAGCAAGCTCTACACTCCCTGCAATTACCAGGAAGATTGCATGACCGATGAAATCGAATCCGTGGCCTGCTGGTGGTCGGATGACTCTTTTGGCATCAGTTTATGCGTACCAACTTGCACCGCAAGCAACAAAACCTGCCCAGACGGCTATAGCTGCGCCGCCTTTAGCTCTGCTGATACAGGCTATGTTTGTGCTCCCAATCAGGGCTCCGGCATTGCCGATGAGGATTGCCGCATCAGCTACTGGGACTGCGCTATAGGTTTTTCCTGTAACTCTCTAAGCCTTACCTGCCAGCCCGATAAAGAAGATATTACCACTCCTTAAGACTCAAAATAGGCCGGCCGGCCGATAAGCTCATCCAAAGGAACTATTTGATAGCCGGCAGCCGTAAGCTCGGTAAAGAGCTGCTTAAGCGCCGTTAAAAGCACCTTGGTATCGCGCTCAGAATCATGCAAAATTATGATATCGCCGTTTTTTAGATTAGCCATAATGCGGCCGGCCAGATGAGCACCATCTTTTTCGGCGCGGTCATAGCGTCCATTGGAAAAGCCAATACAGAAAAGGTCGAGCTTTTTGAGCACCCTGAAAAGTATGTTATTGGCAAGCCCCACCGGCGGGCGAAAAAAGCGGCATTTTTTGCCGCAAGCAGCATAAATAGCGGCATTTGCTGCACTTATTTCTGCCGTAAGGCGGCGCTCGCTCATGAGATTTGTCCACCAAAGGTGGTGCATGGTGTGATTGCCGACTATATGCCCAGCAGCAACCATTTGCTCTAAAATTTGCGGATATTTTGCCGCCCGCTCCCCGGTCACAAAAAAGGCGGCGCGGCATTTTTGCTCGCCTAAAAACTCCAGTAACTGCCCGGTGCAAGCGGCATCCGGCCCGTCGTCAAAAGTGAGCGCCACTTTTTTGCCCATTGCGCGCTGATGGCAAAAAGCGAGGCCAAAAAAATTCCAGGCCAGGCGGGTAACCCCAAAATAAAGAATAATATTTAACAAAATAAAGATGGCACCCAAAGCTACCCAAAATTTAAAGCCGCTAAAGAGAAAAAATGAGCTAAGAGCGAGCAAAAATGCGGCTAATATGCTGATATGAAACGGGCGCACCGCTTCACTCTCCCCAAAAAGAGAAAAAATTAAACCACTGATAAGGATAGCGGCGCATCCATGCTTCCAAAGTGGCGGCATATTCGCCAACCCAACGGGCCAAATCGGCCTGCCGCGCCGCCCGGCTGGTAAATTTAAAGTGGAGCGGGCTGCTGGCCCAAGTGCGATATTGCCAAAGTCCTTCCCGCGCTGAGAGCGTATAAACCAGTGGCGCGCCAGTGGTAGCGGCAATAATAAAGGGCCCAGGCGGAAAAGCCGCCTCCTGCCCCAAAAATGGCACTTTTATTCCCTGCCCGGCCAGAGAGCGATCACCATGAATAGCCACAATTTCTCCGCGCGTAAGGGCGGCATTAATGGCCAGACTATCCTGTGGCCCGCCGGTAATGGCAATAATATTAAATTTGCCCTTTTGCGCCGCATCGCTCATTTTTTGGATATTCTCAGCTTCATTGCGAAACATCACCACATTGACAACCGGCATTTTACCGCCCAAAAGGCGGGCCATAGATTCCCAGGCGCCAACATGAGCCGAAAGCATAACAAGACCGCGTCCATCAGCCAAGGCAGCGGAAATATTGTCCAGCCCTTCTTGAGTGAGCTTTAATTTTTGCGGCTTTAAGCTAATGGCAAAGCGGTCTAAAAGCACTTGGCCAAAAGTAAAGAAATGGCGAAAAGAGTGCCGAAGGCCAAAATGGCTATCTATTTTGCGCAAATACTCCAGAGAGGCCCGGCGAGCTTTTCCCATCACCAGGACAAAGTAAGCCGCTATGGGGTAGAGGAGCAGATAAGCTGCTCTAATGCCAAAAATCGATACTACTTTGAGCAAAAACCAATTACCAAAATATCCGCCCCGGCTTTTGCCGCTCCAAGCACGCTTGCTCGGCACTATGGGCTCATCTCGGTTCGTCATTGTTTATTTATTTTGAGCACTTACGATAAAATCATAAACTTGTTGCAGGTTGGTCATAGCTCGGGCCTCTTCTTCGGCAATTTTGCAACCAAAGCGCTTTTCCAAAGCCACCATGAGGTCAAGAGCATCAAGGCTATCTATATCCAAATCATCGCGCAGCACGGCAGAGCCCTGTAATTTGTTCTCATCTAAATCAAAATCATCCACCAAAATTTCATTAACCGCCGAAATAACTTCTTCTTTGGTCATAATATTATCCTCCAAAATTTAAGCGGGCTTTTTTTCTGCCTTTTCTTCTTTGCTGAAAAAGAAGCCATCAATAAGAATTACTGCAATACCGACAGTCACCGCAATGTCGGCCACATTGTAAATCGGCCAGGGATGAAATGGCCAAAAGCCAAAATCATTACTAATAAAATCAATAACATAAGTAAGCCGGAAGCGATCAATCCAATTGCCGACGGCCCCGCCTATAATCGAGGCCAGGCAGATACGCCAAATGAGCTTATCCGGGTCGCTTTTGAGGTACATAAAAATCATAAGGCCAATGGCTAAAATAACAATTGTCAGCAAAAGCGGGCGCCGCACGGAATCGCTAAGGCGGGTAAATATGCCAAAAGCCGCCCCATTATTTTCCACATAATGAAAAGAAAGGGCCGGCCCGAGCAAAACTTTCGGTGGACGAGCAGCGGGATGCGGACAGCTCCAAAAGCGTTCAAAACTGCCGGTGCACTGACTATCACCGTAAGGAGCACTAGTGAGATTGGCTACTACGGCATATTTTGTTACCTGGTCAAAAATCAGCCAAAAAAGAGCCACCAGCACCAAGAGTACATATTTATTTTTAAAAAGGGACATGATTTACCTCATCCAAGCAGGCGCTCAAAACAAGCTCC
>JAEEGL013515175.1_pt1 | contig 23067 bp, 21 predicted proteins | sample 9134231 | NCBI WGS metagenome assembly JAEEGL01 (sample SAMN16246548, study PRJNA631951) | gut metagenome | biome: gut microbiome; feature: rumen; material: fiber-attached | host: Bos | place: Iran: Karaj | collected 2018-10
ATCTGTACACAGGAGACGCCCGCCGAAACGCTGCGGGAAAAGGCGGAATCGCTAAAATCCGCCTCTCAAACATTTATTTCGGAGCACGCCGACGTGATGACGGCTGACGATGCCGAAACACTTCGATCACTGTTGGAGGCCATAGAGGATGCCTCCGACTATGATCGGCTGTCCTCGGCCTATGAAAGTTTACTGCGTGCCTATAACACGCTTGTTGCCGCGTATGCAACCGAATAATTTGACAAAATCGTAAAACTTGGGGAATTTTCCGGAAATGACTGGATTTTACCCAAATTTGTATTATACTAAAGAAAAGATAGGATAATCTTTCCATCCAGGAGGTGCAGATATATATGGCTACAAGAATATTGATATGCGATGATGAACCCGTTGTACATGAATCCTTGCGTTTGTATTTTGAAGCGGACGGATATGAAGTCGTCGATGCGTATAACGGGGAAGAGGGGCTTGAAAAAGCTGACGATTCTATCTCTCTTTGCGTGCTCGATATTATGATGCCGAAAAAATCCGGCATTGATGTTTGCCGTGAGATTCGTAAACGTTCTACCTTGCCGATCATTATGCTGACCGCAAAGGGAGAGGAGATTGATCGTATTTTGGGTCTTGAGCTAGGCGCCGACGATTACATCGTTAAGCCGTTCAGCCCGCGTGAGGTTGTGGCAAGGGTGAAGGCCATTCTGCGCCGCGTCGAATCGAAATCCGAGAATAAGGATCCGAATATCATTACCTACAACGGTCTGTCCATTGACTTGAACAGCTATACCGTGCTGCTTCACGGCGAACACGTCGTCTGCACGCCGAAAGAGATCGAGATTCTGTATATGCTGGCCTCGAACCCCGGGCAGGTATTTACGCGTGATACGTTGCTTTCCCGCGTTTGGGGGTATGATTTTGCCGGGGAAACGCGTACGGTAGATACGCATATCAAGCGCCTGCGTGCAAAGCTCAATTCCGAAGGGCTTGGGTGGAGCATCAAAACCATCTACGGCGTCGGTTATAAATTTGAATTGGAATCGTAACGCACTATGAACTTCAAAGGTGAGCTGTTTCGCAAATCATTCATAATTTGTATCGTCTTATTGCTCCTTGCAACCGGCGTGTTGCTGGGAGCATATACCTATTTCGGTCGAAAAACGTATATCAGCCTGCAGCAGGAATCGTTGAACAAGACGGCGGACGCCGCGCAAAACCTATTTGGCAATCAGCAAAGTGATATCCGCAACGGGTTTCATCAATATCTGAAATCCATTTCCAAGGCAAATGATATTTCTTTCATTCTGTTCTTCCCGGAAACCGTTGGGTCAAAGAATCTGTTCGCAACCAACATCGCCGATTACCAGGAAAACGCGCTGTTTCAGCAGTTTATGGATCGTATGATGAGCGGCGAAATCATTGATCTGAACAATATCACAATTTCATCCGTCAGCGGCTCGATCTATGCCGGACGCCCTCTGTATCGCGATACAGAGCTTGTCGGCTGTATGCTGCTGATCATGGACCTAAAGAATATCAACACAGCATTCACACGTCTCAGCAATGCGTTATGGGTGACTGCCTTGTTTTTGCTGCCGATCATGTTCCTTGCAGCATTGTTTTTGATCAACCATCTGCTGTATCCCGTGTCCGAAATGACGAACGTTGCCCGGCAGCTATCCCAAGGGCACTACGACGCACGCGTAAAAGGGCAATATCGCGGTGAGCTCGGCATATTGGCCCGCACGATCAACAATATGAGCGGCGCTTTGGAAAAAACCGTCCATCAGCTCGAAAGCGAAAAACGACAGCTTGGCTATATTCTTTCGAGCTTTTCCGATGGCGTTGCCGCTATAGACCAGCAAGGGGAGCTCACACATTTTAATCCGGCATTGATGAAGATGTTCGGTGCGGTGGACGTGCATACCCCGATGGATCTTGTGCCGGATCGCATGATATGGGATTCTTTCCGGGCGGTTATCGACTCCAAGGATATGCGCACCTTCCACTATAATCTTCCCGGAGATCGCGTACTGTGGATCACCATTGTTCCGGTCATCTCGGAAACTGAGGGCTGTGTCGGCGCAGTCGGCGTCTTTAAGGATGCCACCGAGATTGAACAGTTAGAGCGGATGCGCAATGAGTATGTCGCCAACATCAGTCATGAGCTACGCACGCCGCTGACCTCTGTTCGCGGGCTTTTGGAACCGCTTTGCGACGGCATGGTAAAGGATGAGGAAACGCGTAACCGATATTATTCGATTATGCTGCACGAAGTGGAACGTCTCAGTCGTCTGATTACGGATATGCTGCAGCTTTCGCGTCTCCAATCGGGAACGGAAAGCATGAAAATTACGCTGTTCGACGTCAATGAATTGCTGGACGACGTTACGCTCAGCTTAATGCCGGAAGCGAAAAAACGTAATCTGGAGCTTGAGGTAGAAACCAAGGAACAGTTGCCGGATGTCATGAGCGACCGGGACCGCATCGAGCAGGTATTGGTAATCTTGATTGATAACGCGCTGCGCTATGCGAAGTCCAAGGTACGTCTGATCGTTGATGAGGATGCGCATGATGTGTTTATCAGCGTTTGGGACGACGGATGCGGCATCAGTAAGGAAGATATGACCCGTCTGTTTGAGCGTTTCTATAAAGTCGACAAATCGCGCAGAGAGGGTGGAAACGGATTAGGGCTTTCGATCGCCAAGCAGATCATGGATCAGCTTGAAGAACGGCTTGACGTAGAGAGCGAAGAAGGACAATGGACCTGCTTCCGCATCACGATCAAAAAGTATGTCAGCAATGCCATTCCGCTGAAATCCGTTGATGCCATTGTTTCTTAATTTCCTCTCCATATACACATAACAAAAAGCCTTCCTTCATAACATGTGGTAACATGAAGGGAGGCTTTTTATGACACAAAAGAAGAAATCCGCTTATCGTGCTGTTCGCGGTGATTCCAGCGGCACGACTTGGCTCATTTTATGTATTCTGATTCTGTTGGCATTTGGGGCGGCTCTTGTTTCCATGTCGCCCGTCGGGCAGCAGCTGCAAGAAAAAGCAACGAAATGGACCGAGGCGATTGCAAATTTTCGTAAAGGTACAGAAACGGAGACAAAGGAGGTATTTGCCGATACAACACCGCAGCCGTCCGCCTCTCCGACAGAGGAACCGATACAAACAGAAACGTTGCTTATTGAGGCTGTCCCATTCTATATTCTGCAAATGGGAAGCTATGAGAAATCGGAGGAGGCAACTTTGGTTTCCGCACAAAATCAGGCTATGGGCGGTGCAGGTTATGTTTGGGAAACGGACGGTATTTATCGGCTGATGGCCGCCGCATATACCGATGAGAGCAGCCTGCGCACCGTACAGCAGCAAATCCGTAAAGATGGGTATGTAAACGATGCGTTCGTGACAAGCCCCAAAACCATACAAATCACGATGCAAGGCGATGCAGAGGCAGTTCAAATCGGCAAAGAAGCGATTGCATTACTTTCCGAGCTTCCCGAAATGATGTGCGACTTGACGCTGCAATATGACCTTTTACAATACGATCAGAAAGATATTGCATCGAAACTGTCCGAAAAGGAGAAACGAATCAGTAATCTGTTGAAGCAACTTGAAGCGATGGATGCCGAAAATACCGGTCGAATCCAAACGACTTTGGAAATTTACGAAAATGCTATCTCGACTTTTTTGAAAAGTCATGATAGTATGAAGAAGGAATATTATACGGGTTCGCTTCGTCATTTACAGTTGGAAATCATTGAAGCATATACCCGGCTCTTTGAGGAATAGAATGCAGAAGGTGACAATTTATACAGACGGCGCATGCTCCGGAAACCCGGGTCCGGGCGGATGGGGGTGTGTGCTGTTATATAACGGATATCGTAAAGAAGCGAACGGCGGCGAACCGATGACGACGAACAACCGCATGGAGCTGACAGCGGCAATCGAAGCTCTTCGATTATTGAAACGAATCTGCATTGTGGATCTATACACAGACAGCGCCTATCTGTGCAATGCGTATGAAAAAGGATGGATTCGAAACTGGCGTCGAAACGGCTGGAAAACAAGCGCGCATAAAGATGTGGAAAACCGTGACTTATGGGAAACGCTCGATGCGCTATGCAATACGCAATCTGTCCAGTTTCATAAAGTAAAAGGACATGCAGATAACAAAGAGAACAACCGATGTGATGAGCTGGCGCGACAGGCCATCAAAGAGATGCAAAAGAATGCATGATATATAGATTTTATGATATACTATAATTATATGTTATGTATATATGTATATTAAATGTTATATTGCGCTTTTTTGTTGTTGCGATTGGATTTCAATTTCCTTCAACATATTGAAAATACAGCAATACGATCTGACAAAAAGCATCTTAAGAATTTAGGCTTATGTACAGACGATTGGAAAGATCATCCAGCATTTTTCGTGTGAGCCGATTCATCAAGGTTCGAGTCTTACAGCTCGTTGATTGCATTACATGCTGATTCTAATACGTTTGTTTTCTTTTCTGATTCGCTTTTATAAACTTCTTCAAACAGCGAATCTGCTATCGAAAATAAACGCAATCTCATTAGGTCGGCAAGCCGTTATTCGGGGGTTCTTCAATATACGATGCCATAATAATTTAGGTTCCATTATCACTTCATTTTGAATTTTTTGTTAACAACTATTCGTTAAACTTGTCTTTAACGAATAGTTGTAATAAGATAAACGTAGCAAAATGAAGCTGCTGAATTATGAAAAATCTGCCCGTTCCCTACGGTTTTTATACTTTTCATTCGTTGCCTTCTTTTTGCACAAACGAAATTTTGAGGTGGTTGCAATTGACGTATCAAAATGAAAAACAGTTCATCTACACGGAACGTTTGCGCGCGGTTCTTAAAGAACTGCCGGAATTCTGTGTGTATTATTTCCGTGCTATGGAAACGACTTCCAGTATATTAACACGCTATGGATATGCCGTTGATCTGCGCGGCTTTTTTCAGTTTCTTGTCTCCGGTGCGGTTCCTTGCTGTGCCGGAAAAGATATGCAATCCCTTACCCTTTCAGACTTGAACAAGGTGCGTGCTTTCGATATCGAATCCTATATGGAATATATATCACTTTATAAAGTGCAGCAAGATAATATAATATCCAAATCGGATGAGGAAACGGATGCTGCCGATAATACAGTTCAGAAAACACCGGTCATCCGTGCCAACAAAGAACGTGCTAAGGCCCGTAAGCTGGCGGCTGTTCGTTCATTTTTCAAATACTACTATAAACAGCAAATGATCGACAATAACGTTGCTGCCCTTGTAGATACGCCTAAATTGCACGAAAAAGCGATTGTTCGACTGGATGTGAACGAAGTAGCTGATTTACTCGACGTAGTAGATGATGGCCAAGGGCTATCACAGCGTCAACAGGGCTATCACGAGCATACCAAAGTGCGGGACGCTGCCATTTTAACGCTCTTTTTAGGTACCGGTATCCGTATTTCCGAGCTTGTGGGGATCGACAAGGGTGATATTGACTTTTCCAGAAATCAATTTGTCGTCACGCGCAAGGGCGGCAATCAAGAGCAATTATCCTTCGGCAACGAGGTTCGCGACGCGCTTCTTCAGTATTTACAGGAACGTAACAAGATCGAGGCCTTACCCGGCCACGAAAACGCCTTGTTCTTATCCATGCAGAAAAAACGTATTACCACTCGAGCCGTTGAAAATCTTGTGAAAAAGTACGCTAAGCTGTCAACACCCACCAAAAAGATTACGCCGCATAAGCTGCGCAGCACCTATGGCACAATTCTGTATCAGGAAAGCGGCGATATTTATCTTGTTGCGGATGTGCTTGGGCACAAAGATGTCAATACCACGCGAAAACATTACGCCGCCATGTCCGAAGACAGACGGCGTACAGCGGCGAAGTATATTAAGCTGCGCGAGGACGAGCCGGAAAAGGATCAATAAATCCTCTCCCCATTCATATAGATACCGTCGATTTCGACGCTTGCATAATCGGAATCGGTTTCAAGGCACTTGAAGCAATTATCGCAGATTTTCGTCGGATCGAGCTCGCAATAATCGTCTTCTGTATATTCCTCTATATCCTCATCTGTGGTTTCAAACCGATCGTCATAGAAATCTTTCATAAACATTCCTCTTTATGCTTTATGCTGTATGAGTACTTTTGTGATGGCCTTTGCCGCCAGCAGCGCATGCTCAAACGTCAATGCGCCCTGCATATAGCCGATGTACGGCTCACGGATCGGCGCATCGGCGCTGAGCTCTGTCGTAGCGCCTTGTACAAATGCACCGGCCGCCATAATGACAGGATCGCTGTATCCCGGCATATCCCAAGGCTCCGGCACGACGAAGCTGTCGATCGGCGCCGCGGATTGCACGGCTTTGCAGAAATCAACCAACTCTTCCTTTGTATCGAAACGAACGGACTGAATGATATCGCTTCGTTTCGCATCGACCGACGGCATAGACGTATAGCCTAAATCTTCAAAAAGCGCGGCAAACAGGATTGCGCTCTTCATGCATTGACATACCGTATGCGGTGCAAGAAACAGCCCTTGATAGTAAAGCCGATAGGAGAACGCATAGGACCCAACCTCTCTCCCGCTGCCGGGTACAGTCAGGCGATAGGAAACAGCCTCGATTAATTCCTTTCGTCCGGCGATATAGCCGCCTGTCGGCGCAATGCCGCCGCCGCAGTTTTTGATCAGACTGCCTGCCATCAAATCCGCGCCGACCGCTGAAGGCTCGTTATCCTCTACAAACTCGCCGTAGCAATTATCGACGAAAATAATCACATCCTGCCGCAGCTCACGTATTTTTGCAAAGCAGTTTTGCATTTCCTGTATCGTGACCGCGTTGCGCCACGCATACCCGCGCGACCGTTGTACATACACCATACGAACCGACGCATCCTGTTTCAGTATACGTAACGCATTTTCGATATCAATATGGCCTGCTGCATCAAACGGAACGGATTCCATGGATATCCCAAAACGTGTCAAAGCATTCGGCGCATTGTCCGTAAGTCCGACGGCTGTTTGCAGCGTATCGTATGGGATATCCGTGATGGAAAGGATCTTATTACCGGGTTCGAGTATGCCGGATAACGCTAAAAAGATCGCATGCGTGCCGTTGGCTATTTGCGGACGCACCAAAGCATCCTCAGTTTGCAGCGCGTCGCTGAATATGGCGTCGAGCGTGTCGCGGCCGATGTCATCATAACCGTATCCCTCTGTCGGTGCGAAATGCCGAGCGGACACGTGATGCGTCTGAAACGCTTTTAGCACGCGTTCGGAGCAGACGTATGCAATTCTTTCTGCTTCCGCAAGCTGCGGCAATACGCGTTCTTTGGCGCGGTTTACAAGGGTTTCTTCATTCATCTTCTGTTGATTTCCTCTGTGATTTGATCGAGCAATTCTCTCATATCGGTGTTTGGTAAAATCCCGAACCATACGGTTTTCGGATTCCGGCGGAACCATGTCATTTGCCGTTTGGCAAAATGACGCGTGTCCAGCTTGATTTTGGCAACTGCGTCCTCTACCGTACAGCGGCCGCAGTACGCATCATACAGCTGCGCGTATCCAATGGATTGCATGGCCGTATAGCGATCCGGCGTTAAGCCCTTGGCAAAGAGCTCATATGCTTCCTGCTGCAAGCCGTTCTTCATCATTCTGTCCACGCGCTTTTCGATCCGATCATACAGCAAAGCACGCGGCATTGTCAATCCGATACGACGTATATCGTACGTCTCTCCCGCCTCCTGTGCCTTTTGGAACGACTCGTTCAATGCGGAAAACGGTTTCCCGGACACTTCATAGACCTCCAGCGCCCGGATCACGCGCTTTGCGTCGTGAATATGCAGCCGAGCAGCCGTAACGGCATCTGCCTGCTTGAGACGCGCAAATACGGCTTCTGCATCGATGGCATAGTCTTTCTCGATGGCAGCACGAACGCAGGGATCTGAGGGCGCACAGAAGCGCATATCGGAAAAAATCGCGTCGGCGTACAGCCCGCTGCCACCGACAATGATCGGCAGCTTGCCTCTTGCAAGGATATCGTCAATTGCTGCACGCGCCTTTTCGCGGAATACGGCGACAGTGAAATCCGTATCGGTTATGTCTGCCGCGTCGAGCATATAATGCGGAATGCCGTCCCGTTCAGCAACAGTCGGTTTAGCAGAACCGATATCGAGCCCGCGATAAACGGCGACCGAATCGGCGGAAACGATTTCTCCATTCAGTCGCTTTGCCAATGCTATTGAGACTTCTGTTTTACGGCACGCCGTCGGCCCGACAAGGCAAACGACCTTTGGCTTTTCGGTCATACGATACGGCGGAACATCTTTTCAAGTTCCGTTTTCGTGATTCGGATAATGACCGGACGGCCATGCGGGCAAGTCAGCGGAACGGTACCATTGACATAGTCCGCCAGTAACGCCTGCATTTCAATTTCCGTCATCGGCTCCCCTGCCTTGATCGCATGCTTGCATGCGCTTTGCATCAGACGTTCCTTCACGATATGATCGACCGTCTGTCTGCCGTATTCATTGAGTACGGCGAGAACTTCGTGCAGATACAGTTCTTTTAACTGCAGCCCATTCAAAACCGGAACAGACGAAACAGATGCGTTCAGGCCGTTGATTTCACCAAAGCGATATCCGATTTCCTCCACTTCTGGCCTATGCGTTGCAAGAGAGTCGGCTTCGGACGGGGTCAAACGAATCGTATACGGCACAAGCAGCGGCTGTGAGGCGATTTCTGTCTCTCTTGCTGCAAGCTGATCATACAGTCTTCGTTCATGTGCTGCATGCTGATCAATGAGATACAGCGTATCGTCACGCTCTACGATCCAATATCCGTTGAAGGCACAGCCGATAACCTGCATTGGTTTCTCGGAAACAAGCGTCTCATGCAACGGCAGCGGCGCTTTGGGGGCGGTTTCCGGACGACTGATACGATAGGTCGGTACAGAGCCGATGCTTCCGGTCTGTACGAACGGCTTCGTCACAGGATGTTCATGAAAAGTGAACGCCGTATTGCCGGAAGGCCGATATGTCATGTTTCCCGAAGCGTCCGGTGCAAAATCACGAAACGATGGTTTTGGCAAGACTACCTGCTGCGAATTCGTCTGGATTGTCTCCGTTTGCTCGTTCCGCTCAAAGGTCTGCACATCCTTCGGCATAACAGTGTCAAAGGCAGATTCGACGTGCTGTGCGGAGGAGGAAAGCGCATCCCGGCAGGCTGCGCGAACAGCGCCGCATACGCGCGTTTCGTCCGCAAAGCGAACCTCCAGCTTTGTCGGGTGTACGTTTACATCAAATTCCTGCGGCGCAATCGTTATCGAAATGATGAAAAACGGGAACTTTCCGATCATGATGCGCGTATCATACGCCTGCAAAGCGGCGGCTGCGATCGAAAACGAGCGGATATATCTGCCGTTGATCAGAAGCGTTTGATATGTCCGGTTCGATCTTGAAATTTCCGGGAGTCCCAAATATCCTTCGATCTTGATATATCCGTTGTCATAGGAAAGCGGAACGACCTTGTCTGCAATCGTCTTGTTATAGACGCAGTACAGCGCATTGTAAAGGTCGCCGTCACCATACGTCTCATAAACCGTTTTTCCATCAGAAACATAGCGGAACGAAATATCGGGACGAGCAAGAATCATCCTTGCCACATAGTCCCCGATATACCCGGCTTCGCTTCTTGCAGATTTCAAAAACTTCAGCCGGGCAGGTACGGATGCAAACAGAGCCTCGACCGTAAACGACGTACCGGGAACACAGGCAGCGTCCTCCTCCGAGAGGATTTTGCCGTTGTCGATCACAAGACGCGTACCGGTTTCTGCATCGGCAGTGCGTGTCAGCATTGTAACGCGTGCAACCGATGCAATCGAAGCGAGCGCCTCGCCTCTGAAGCCAAGCGTAGTCAGCCGGTCAAGATCCTCGGTTGAAGAGATCTTGCTCGTTGCATGACGCAAAAAAGCGTTGCGGCAGTCGGCTTTTTCGATGCCGCATCCGTTATCGACAATGCGGATGGAGCGCATCCCGCCGTATTCGATTTCTATGGTGATCGCCGTAGCGCCGGCATCAATCGCATTTTCCACCAGTTCTTTGACGACCGATGCGGGTCTTTCGACCACCTCGCCGGCCGCAATTTGGTTGGCAATATGCGGCTGTAATACATGAATATGCGGCATACTTTCCTTTCCTCAGGAACGCAGGGCGTCCAGATATTCGTGCAGTTTCATAAATGCGTCGATAGGCCGCATTTGCTCCAAGTCAAGCTTTTGCAGATCCTTCAAAATCGAAGCCTCAACGGGACTGATCGCGGCATTGACGGAACCGGCCTGCCGCTCCCCTGCGTCTTTGGTCAAAAGGTCGTTCTGCTCAATGCCGGACAGAATTTCCTTCGCACGGTCGATGACCGTTTCGGGAAGGCCGGCAAGCTTAGCTACCTGAATGCCGAAGCTCTTATCCGCGCTGCCGCGAACGATTTTGCGTAAGAACAGAATATCGTCTCCGATTTCCTTGACCGTGATGCGGTAGTTGACGACGCCTTGCAGCTTTCCCTCCAGCTCTGACAATTCATGGTAGTGCGTGGCAAACAGCGTTTTAGCGCCGCAAAGCACGGGATTGGCTATGTATTCGAGTACGGACCACGCAATGCTGAGCCCATCGAAGGTACTCGTGCCGCGTCCGATTTCGTCCAAAATCAGCAAGCTGTCCTTGGTGGCGTTGTTCACGATATTGGCCATCTCGCTCATCTCCACCATAAACGTGCTTTGCCCGGATGCAAGAGAATCGCTTGCGCCGATTCGTGTGAAAATACGATCAATGATCCCGATTTCCGCGGAATCCGCCGGTACAAACGAACCGATGTGCATCATCAGCGCAATTAAGGCGATCTGGCGCATATAGGTGGATTTGCCGGCCATATTCGGCCCGGTCACGATCAACAGTCGATTGTCGTCCGTGTCCATTGTCACATCGTTGGGAATGAAATCTCCCTTTAACGTTTTTTCAACGATCGGATGCCGGCCGTTTACGATATGCAGTATCGGCGTATCCGCTACCGTCGGACGGACATACCGGTTGGATACAGCGATCTCGGCAAGAGACTGGTATACATCGAGCTCGGCGAGCAGCGACGCATCCTGCTGCAGACGATCCGTCGTCGAAAGCAGCGTCTCGCGTATCTTTCCGAACAGCTCGCTTTCCAGAACGATCAGCCGGTCGGAGGCGCCGAGGATCTTTTCTTCAAGCTGCTTTAATTCCGGTGTGATATACCGCTCGGCATTCGTCAGCGTCTGTCGGCGCTCATAATAATACGGGACCTGCGAGACGAAGGATTTCGTTACCTCCAAATAATATCCGAATACGCGGTTGTAGCCGACCCGCAGCGTTTTGATCCCTGTGGACTCCCGTTCGCGCGCAACAAGCTCCTCCAGCCACTTCTTGGAATCAGTGGAAATGGAACGTAATTCGTCTACCTCTGCGCTGTACCCCGGCTTGATATATCCGCCGTCCTTCATCAATGCAGGCGGATTCGGGTCTATTGCATCGTCGATCAAAGCAACGATATCATCCATGGCGTCCAAATTCCGGACGATATAGTCGATCGAAGCCGCAGGAATCCCGCTGAGCAGCATGGTGATCGGAATGATTTGCCGGAGCGATTCGGCAAGCGCAATGCAATCCCTCGGGTTGATCGTCCCGTAGGCGATTTTGCTGGTCAGCCGTTCGATATCGTAGACGGAATCCAGATATTCACGCAGGGATTTCCGCGTCCGCATATCACGGTAAAACGTATCTACCGCATCAAGACGGCTTTCAATAGCCTCCTTGCTTTGCAGCGGGCAGTCGATCCATGTCCGCAGCTTTCTCGCACCCATGCGCGTCTTGGTTGCGTCCAGCAGGTACAGAAGCGTCTTTTTGCGGTCGCCGTCATAGCGCAGCGGCTCCGTCAATTCCAAATTCAAACGTGTCGCCACGTCCAACTGCATAAAGCCGGAGCGATTCAAATAACGAATCGAATGGATATGCGGCAGCGAATTCTTTTGTGTATCTTCAAGATACTGCAAAAGCGCGCCGGCAGCGCCGATGGCAAGCGGCTTCCCCTCCATGCCGAATCCGGACAGCCCGTTCACGCGGAAATGAGACTGCAAACGCTCTGCGCATTGGTTCGGATTGAATCGGATATCCGGCAGCTTCTCGAGGTAAAATGCGCTTTGAATCCGCTTTGTCAAAAACGTATTCTCGAACAGCGTTTCGTTAGCGATGATCTCGGTCGGATTCAGACGGTTCAGCTCATCAAACAGATCCGTATCCATTTGACTGCCGTAGATCTCACACGCGGAAAACGAACCGACGGAGATATCGGAAAACGCATAACCGATTCCGTTTTTTCCGTAATAGATTGCCACAAGATAGTTGTTCTTGTCGCTCTCCAATATTTTATCCTCGATCACGGTGCCGGGCGTGATCACGCGGACGACGCTGCGTTCCACAAGCCCTTTTGCGAGAGCCGGGTCCTCCATCTGTTCGCAGATCGCAACCTTATGCCCCGCCTTGATCATCTTTTGGATGTATGTATCGACCGAATGATACGGAACGCCGCACATCGGCGCGCGATCCTCCAAGCCGCAGTCGCGTCCGGTAAGCGTCAGTTCCAAAATCTTCGAGCCCTCAATGGCGTCATCAAAGAACATTTCATAGAAGTCGCCGAGGCGATAAAATAGAAAACAATCTTGATACTGCTGCTTGACCGCCATATAGTGCTGCATCATGGGGGACAATTTCTGCTTCATCATGATTCTCCGTTTCTGCTGACTTTTCTGCAATGACCGCCGCATTGAGCACAGGGCCGCGCCGACGGTTTTTGCGCCTGCTTGCATTTTTCCGTATATGCTTCTTTCGCGTTCACGTACGTGTGGTACAGCTCGTTCTGCGATAAGATATCTTCTATATAAACCAAATCATTCGAGAGTTGAATGGCTTCTCTGCCGTTTTCATCGCTTCGATTTAAAGCAAGCAAAGCCTTTTCGATCTCTTCTTTTTCAAGAATCATCTGCCAAAGCGCGGAGCTTTTGCGAACTGCTTGCCATGCTCGGATATACTCATGCAGCTCAGCCATTATTCGATTCTACCTGCTCGCCAATCAGCGAGTTCTTACTTGTCCGAAGTACGCGCACGGTCACATATTGATTCAGCTGCTCGGGCTTTCCGGCGAAATACACCATTTTGAAATTCCGGAATTTACCGTACAGCATGGTTTCATCGGTTCTTTGATCACAGCCTTCAACAAGAAGTTCACCGACGGCACCGACATATTCTGCGTTGTTCTCCACGGTCTTTTCCGCCTGCAGCGCATTCAGCTCATATAAACGGCGTTTCTTCACATCCTCCGGAATCTGATCGGCCATCTTGGCAGCCGCCGTTCCGAACCGCGGTGAGTATGCAAACGTGAATGCGGCGGCGTATCCAACTTCCCGGACAAGCGACATCGTTTCTTGGAACATCTCCTCTGTCTCGCCCGGGAAGCCGACAATGATATCCGTCGTAAACTCGATATCGGGAATTGCCTTGCGCAGCTTGCGTATGATCTCCAAATATTGTTCCCGCGTGTATTTGCGGTTCATCCGCTTTAGTATTTCGTTGCTGCCGGACTGTACCGGAAGATGAACATGGTGGCATACCTTGTCGTTTTCTGCAATCGCCCGTATCACATCATCTGTTAGATCCTTCGGGTGGGACGACATAAAGCGAAGGCGTTTCAAGCCCGGCACATCGTTCAGCTTATACAGCAGTTCGGCAAAAGAACCCTCCGGCAAATCGTTGGCATAGGAATTCACATTTTGACCGAGCAGCGTGATTTCCGTGATGCCCTCCGCACAGAGTGATTCGACTTCGGCACGAATGTCCTCATAATCCCGGCTGCGCTCCCGTCCACGCACGAACGGCACGATGCAATAGGTACAGTAGTTGTTGCAGCCGTAGGTAATATTGACGAACGCGCTGCGCACGTTGTCGCGTACGCGCGGGAGTCCTTCGGCGATGGCAAAGTGCTCCTCATCCGTCATGCGGACACGTTCGCCGTTCAACACGCGTTCGAGCATCTCCGGAAGTCGAAATACAACATTCGGCCCGAAGATCAGGCTGACATGCGGAAAACGCTTCAGCATCCGTTCCGCCATGCCCTTTTGCTGCATCATACAGCCGCAGATACCGATGATCAATGCCGGATTGCTCTCTTTCAGTTCTTTCAATGCACCGATGTTGCCCATCAAACGCTTTTCGGCATGATCGCGCACGCAGCAGGTATTAAACAGAATCAAATCGGCCTGCTCCTTGCTTTCCGCCTCGGCATACCCCATGCGGGCAAGGATCCCCTTCATGGTTTCGCTGTCCCGTACATTCATCTGGCAGCCGAATGTTTCGATATAAAACCGCAGACCCCGCGGTGCAATCTCGCAATGCAGGCGGTCGCACAGCGCCATTTGCCGTTCAATTTCTTCCTTCGATACAAATACTCTTTGATCCATAATCGTGAAACTCCATAACAACTCATGTTATTATACAACAAAAACCGCCTATGCACAAGATAGCAGTTTTCCGCACAGTCAAAAATTGGATGGTATGCAAATCCGTCGAAACGGAAATCATAAGACCATCAACCGATAAGGAGGTGAAATACATGGCAAGCAAGAATACAAATTCCGGTAATTCGAACAACAGCAAGAGCAATCTGCTGGATCTGAAGGCGGAGGTTGCGTCCTCCCTGAACATCGATCTGAACCCCGATAAGAACGGTGAATTGACCTCTCGCGAAGCGGGCAGCATCGGCGGCGAAATGGTAAAGCGTATGATCGAATACGCAGAGAAGAACATCAAATAATGTTGACAATCGAAAATGACATGGTTGATTCTTCCTCCATGATGAGATAGATGAATCGATCGATGAAAAAATCGCCGCAAATACGGCGATTTTTTAATTTCGAGCGATATTGGCAACCTCATATTGTTTTACTGCGGCTTCGAGCAATTCATTGTTGGCCAAAGACGGCGTCTGCATGATCGTCTTTGCCGCTTCGGAGGCCTTCTCCAAAAGCTCTGTCGAGCAGGAACGAAGCATGCCCCCGATCTCCCCGTCTCCGCTTTGCCGCACCCCGAACAGATCCCCGTAGCCGCGCATTTCCATATCCTGCTGCGCGAGGAAAAAGCCATCGTTCGAGGACACCATTGCCGAAATCCTGTCCCGTGCATTCTGTGTCGGCTTATCGCATAACAGATAACAGTAGGATTGCAAATCATTTCTGCCGACTCTGCCTCGCAGCTGATGCAGCGTTGCAAGGCCGAAATGATCCGCACCCTCGATTACCATAAACGTAGCTTCCTTAACGTCCACGCCGACTTCGATCACGGTGGTACTGACAAGGATCGGATATTCGCCGGTACGGAACGCCTCCATCACAGCATTCTTTTCTTCGTCCTTCATACGTCCGTGCAGCAAGCCGATCCTGCAATCCGGAAGCAAAGCTTGCAGCTCGTCATGCAGCTCATGCGCCGAAAGTCCCTCATATCCTTCCGTTTCGTCGATCAAAGGACAAACGACATAGGCACGCTGATCATGATGAAGCTGTTCGCGGATGTAGCGATACATCGCTTCTCTTTTGGTCTTGGGGACAAACATTGTCTTGACCGGCAAGCGGCCCGCCGGCATCTCGTCCACGATAGAAAGCGACAAATCCGCATACAGCATCAAGGCGAGTGTTCGAGGGATAGGCGTTGCAGACATGACCAGCACATCGGGCCGTATGCCCTTGGCCTCCATCTTTGCCCGCTGCCCGACGCCGAAACGATGCTGTTCATCGGTAATCACAACGCCGAGATCATGAAAATGCACATTGTCCGATAATAGTGCGTGGGTACCGACCGCCACAAGTGCTTCACCGTCTTCGAGTTTTTCGAGGGCTAACCGCCTGGTCTTTTGCGACAGGCTACCGGTATACAGAACAACGGTGCTTCCGAACAACATTTGCAATGTGCGGTAGTGCTGCAGCGCCAGAATTTCCGTCGGCGCAAGCAATACGCCCTGTTTGCCGTTGGCGGCGGCAACAGCAAGCGCATATTCCGCAATTACCGTTTTACCGGATCCGACATCGCCCTGTATCAAACGATTCATGGCGGTATGCGAACCAAGTTCCGCTTCTACCTCCCGCATCACGCGCATTTGTGCGCCGGTAGGAGTGAACGGCAGCTTTTGCACGTATTTTTCCAGGATACCTTCCGTCTCGAAAGCAAACCCGTTTTGCAGCTGCGCACGCTCCCGGAATGCGTAGACCGCAAGAAAGTAAAACAGCGTGCTCTCAAATTGAAACCGGTATTTGGCGCGCTGCAAAGAAAGCATGTCCTTTGGAAAATGCACGGTATACAAGGCTTCCTTTACAGGCAGCAGATCAAATTGCTCACGCCATTCCGGCGAAAAGCGTTCCTCCGGTAACACAGCTCGGATCGCTTCTCCCATCGCTGCGCGAAAAACCGGCTGTGTCAAGCCCTTTGGCAGGTTATAGATAGGGACAATCCCTGCCGCTTCTTTTTGAATCTGCGGATTATAGAGCACGGTTCCGCGCTTTTGGGATACGCGACCGTGCACGATGTAGGTTTCCCCGACGGCAATCTGCGCTTTGCGATACGGCTGATTTATCCATCGGATAGACAGCTTTCCACTTTCATCCGCGGCGCGTGCCGAAACGATGCTTCTGCCTTTGACATACGCAAGCGTCGGATCCGATAAGATCTTGATCTGCAATGTGACCGTGTCCCCTTCCTGCGCGTCGGCGATCCTGTCATGCTGATCGTAATTCAAATACTCCTGCGGAAAATAACGCACAAGCGTTTCGCAGGAGTCTATTCCCATTTGATGCAGCAATGCGAGCCTTTTGGGGCCAAAGCCTTTTAATTCCGATAATTCCATAAAAAAGAGCCGTCTTTTCGGACGGCTCATGCGGTTACTCAACCGATAAATAGTAGTAGTAAAGCGGCTGCTCGCCCGGCGTCAGAATAAATTCGCTGTTTGGATTGAGCGCGGACAGAATTTCGACAAGCGCCTCGGCATTCTCGCTTTCCACATTCTCGCCGTAATACAGATTGACGATGGGATCCTCCACACCGCACTTTTCGGTCATTTGTCCGATCAGATCACGAACGGCTTCGTTTACGTTTTTGCAGACCGTCACGATCTCGTTATCCATCAAGCCGATGATATCGCCTTCGCAGATGTGTGTTCCGTTGAAACTCGTATCGCGGATCGCATACGTCACGGCGCCAGAAACGACCTGATGAATGGCTTCAGTCATTGCTTCTTCATTTTCTTCTGCCGAAGCATCCGGATTGAACGCCATCGCCGCCGAAATGCCCTGCGGAATCGTCTTGGTCGGCAGCACGATCACGTTGCATTCGCAAAGCTCCATGGCTTGCTGCGCGGCAAGGATGATGTTGGAATTGTTCGGCAGGACAAATACGTTGCGCGCATTGCAGGACTTGACCGCGTTCACGATGGTATCAATGCTCGGGTTCATGGTCTGTCCGCCGGAGATCAGATGCTCGACGCCGATGCTGCGGAAAACCTCGTCGATGCCGACACCGGCAGAAACGGCCAGAATCGAGTATTCTTTTTCGTCGTGCTTTCTCGCCGCCAAGAGCTGCCGGTTCTGCTCGCGCATGTTTTCGATCTTGATACGATCCAGCTCGCCGTACTGCAAGGCATACTGAAGGATATTGCCGGGGCAGTTAGAATGTACATGCACCTTAACAAAATCATCACCGCGGGCGACCACAACGGAATCGCCGATCTCAACGTATTGGTTCTTGATGGCTTCATAATCGTCATCCGAAAAGCCCTCATTGAGATGAATGATGAAGAATTCGGAGCAGTACCCGAACTCGATATCTTCGGTGTTCATCACCTCAAGGTTTGCGCTTTCCCCTTGCTCCTCGCCGAGGAAGGTTTGCGTTTCTTCCGCTTTTTGCTCCTCCGGCTTTGCGGCGGAAATATCTTCCTCGTTCAGAACGGCCATAAAGCCGCGATAAACGCACATAAGGCCCATGCCGCCGCTGTCCACAACGCCGGCTTCCTTCAAAACGGGCAGCAGATCGGGTGTCTTGTTCAGTGAGTCCTCACCGAAGGTCAAGACAATCTGCAGCAGATCGTTGAACGACATTTCCGGCGTTTCTTCGATCTTTTCGGCGCAGGCCTCTGCAATCATGCGGGACACAGTCAGAATCGTGCCCTCCTTCGGACGCATGACGGCTTTGTAAGCTCTTTCCGAACCGGTCGTCAATGCAACGGCGAAAGACTTGGCGTCCATCGTTTCTGCGCCCTTGAAGGCCATCGAAAAGCCACGGAACAGCTGCGACAGAATGACGCCGGAATTGCCGCGAGCACTCTTTAAGGCGCCCATGGCGACTGCGTCCATGATCGCGCTGACGGATGCGCCTTCGCGAACAGCGGAGAGCTCCTTCACGGCGCCCTGCATCGTCATAGACATATTGGTACCGGTATCCCCGTCGGGAACCGGGAAAACATTCAGAGAATCGACGTATGCGCGATTCAGTTCAAGATTAGCGGCGCCGCCGAGAAACAGGCTTCTCAGCAATTCGCCGTCAACGGTATGTACAATCAATGCTCTAACCTCCGTTCGTCCTCAGTTGACACGAATACTTTCCACAAAAATATTCACGTTTCGCACGGGAACGCCGGTCATATCCTCTATGCGATATTTAACATTCTTTTTGGTATTTTCCGCAACGGCAGGCAGCGAAACGCCGTACTGCAAGGCAATGTGCAGCGAAACGTCGACCTGCGTATCGTTGACTTTATCGATCTTGACGCCCTTTTGCACATTATCTCCGCCGAGGAGTTCCAAAAACGCATCCCCCGCTGTCCGGGCGCACATACCGATAATACCGTAGTTTTCCATCGCAGCATAGCCGGCAATGGTCCCGATGATATCCTCGGGAATGTTGATTTTTCCGATATCCGTTACAATAGCAAGTGCCATGAATAAGCCTCCTTCTATGAATCCAATATACGGCAAAACTGCCGCGGATTATTCATTTTCCTCCCATGTTCCGTTATGGAATACTTCCTGCACATCGTCGTTGTCGTCAAGACGCTCTAAGAAGCGCTCGATCTTGTCGATCGTTTCCGGATCCGTGATCTCGGTCGTATTCTGCGGAATCATGTTGATTTCGGCAGTCAGGAACGTATAGCCGTTCGGTTCCAGTGCTTCACGCACAGCGGAGAAATCGTTCGGAGAGGTGTACACCTCAAAGGCGTCGTCATTGGCAACGAAGTCTTCGGCGCCGGCGTCGAGCGCCTGCATCATGACCTCATCCTCGTCCATCAGCGCGGTACGCTCGATGACAATTTGACCCTTCTTGTCAAACATCCACGAGACGGAACCGGAGTTGCCCATGTTTCCGCCGCTCTTATCAAAGATATGACGCATTTCCGCAGCGATACGGTTGCGGTTATCGGTCAGGCAGTTTACGATGACAGCGATGTTGCCGGGACCGTAGCCTTCGTAGGTAACCTCTTCATAGTTGGTGGCATTGCCGTCGCCGATAGCCTTCTTAATGGAACGGCTGATATTGTCGTTCGGCATATTGGCGGCCTTTGCCTTCGCGATCACGTCGCGCAGCTTGGAGTTATTGACAGGGTCACCGCCGCCGCCTTCCTTTACGGCGATTGCGATTTCACGACCGATCTTTGTGAAGATTTTACCCTTCTGTGCGTCGGTCTTTTCTTTCTTGTTTTTAATGTTTGCCCATTTGGAATGTCCGGACATGGTGGTTCCTCCTACCTATCAAATATCATAATAAACGAATTCCTCAAAGCAGCGATGCCGCTTCTTCATCCAATATAAATGTTACGTTCTGGTGCAGCTGCAAATAGCTTGCCGGGACCGTGTTGGAAACAGGGCCGCCGAGCGCCTGCTGTACCGACTTTGCGGATTCCTTGCCCGTTGCAAAGACAAGCAGTTTTTTGGCTCGCATGATCGTCGCCATTCCCGCGCTGACGACCTTTTCACCGCCGATCAGCTCTACATGCGTCACGGGAGCAAGCTCTTCCCCCGCAGGATTATACAACAAACTTCCATCCGGGCGCAAGACCAAAAGCATCAAATCAATGCCGCCATGCTCGAAAATATCGTTTTCAAAGTCATTGCAGATCTGTGCCCAGTTTCTACCTTCGGCATACGGAATGACGTATTTATCGGGATCCGGCATAGCCTCGTGGAACAAGGTTTCCGTCAACAAATCGCACACGCTCGGGGAATCGTTGTTTCCCGGAACGAATTCGCAGAGCTGATACATGCGTGCGTTTTTCAACGAATATAAACCGTCCTTATGCATGGAGCAAAGGCGGGAAAATGTTTCATCCAAAACGGAATCGTACGTTAAGCCCAAGGTCTCATAAGGATTTTCGATCACCGAAGCGGTAAACAGCGTTGCAGCAACGGTGCTCGCCGTCGGATGATCGGCATAAATCAATACACTCATTCCACTTCTCCCGATGCCGCAAGCGCCTCTAAAAACAGAAGCACGTCGCGGTAAACTTCTTCCCGATTGATTTCATTCAGCATTTCATGCCGGCCGCCGGGATACAGCTTGACACAGGGCGAATGGCCGGTTGCCGTCAGCCATTTGGCAACCTGCTTCACACCCTTGCCGTTGCTGCCGACAGGGTCCTGATCGCCGGAGAACAGCATGATCTGTCGATTCGGCACACGCTCCGCCCATGTCTTACTTGAAATCTCCCCAAGGCCGGTGAAAAGATCATAGAAGGCACAGGAGGTGAACACAAAGCCGCACAGAGGATCGGCGACATATTGATCGACGGATGCGTCATTGCGGGACAGCCAGTCGAATGCAGTGCGATTCGGACGGAACTGTTTGTTATACGAACCGAAGCCGAGCGTGTTGAGCTGCTCATTCGGCTCCTTTCCCCTGCCCTTTTTGACAGCGCGTTTTGCAAGGAATTTGGCGATCGGAAGCGCGGGGTTGCCGCCTGCTGTGCCAGAAATGATGAATGCATCAAAATCCGATCCGCGGCGTCCCGCATAGGCGCGGGCTAAAAAGCTGCCCATGGAATGGCCGAGCAGCACGCGCGGCAGCGACGGGTAGTCTTTCAATACCATGTCATGCATCGTCATATTATCGGCAATCAGATGATCCCAACCGTCTGTTTCACCGAAATAGCCGAGCGGTTCTCCGTCCTTGACGGACTTGCCGTGACCGGCAAGATCCATGCCGTATACGACCACGCCGTTTTCGGCAAGGAAATTTGCAAACGCGTCATATCTGGCGATATGCTCCGCCATGCCGTGGATAATCTGAAGGCAAATACGCGGTTCATCGGGAACCCATACGCGATAACGGATTTCGCAGATACCGGTAGACGACGGAAAATGTTTTTCACGCACAGCAACGCTCATAAAAACACCTCTGTACATAGTAAGATAAAATATTCTACCATACACAGAGGAAAATAGCAAGTCAAAGCGTTATTTTTTTGTCCGGGTTCAATAATCGTTCCTCGTCCTCGTGGTGCAGAACGGCAATGCATAGCTTTGCTGTACGAAAAAGTTCGGCTGCGCGTTGCCGATTTTGCTCGTCCAACCCGTTGAAAGGCTCGTCCAGCAGCACGATATCGTTCGAGAAAGCAAAGGCTCTTGCAAGGGATACGCGCTGCTGCTGCCCGCCGGAAAGTTTATCCGCCCGCGTATACAGTTCATTTTGCATGGACAGTATCGCAAGGTATTTTTCGGCTTGCTTCATATCCGAAGCAAGCGACGCATTTTCGAGCGCCGTTTTCCACGGCAACAAGCGCGGCTCCTGAAAAGCAACGGATCGTTTCCTGTTTTCCATGCCTAAAATTGTGCCGCTGTCCTGTCGAAGCGTCCCCGCCAGCACGCGCAGCAAGGTCGTCTTGCCGACACCAGAATCGCCGCGAATCACGACGCATCCGCTGTCCGGCAGATCTGCGTTGAAATGATCCAAAACGATTTTATCGCCAAAGCGAACGGAAAGATCACGAATCTCTATCATTGTTTTTTCCTCTTTCCGTTATCCGCTTCAACAGCCATTCCATTAGAAGCGCAAGTGTAACGATCCATACTGTCCATGCCAATGTATCAGCCGTGTCAAGGTACAGTTTGCTGAGATACATGCGGTTGCCGATGGCAAATCTCGGCAACGACAGTACTTCGGCGGTAATGACTGCTTTCCATGCAAAGCCAAGTGCGGTAACTGCCGATGCTGTGATCTGCGGAAGCATCTGCGGCAGCTCTACATGCATCAGACGTTGTATCGGGGAAAGATAGACCTTCCCTATTTCCGTCAGCTTCGGATCGAGAGAAAGGATCGCCTGCTCTGTCGTAGCCCAAAGCAAAGGCGCTACCATGATCGCCGCAACGATGACCGGAACCCAGTTAGACACGACAGAAACAAGCAGAAGCAGCACAAATGACATGACCGGCGTCGCCTTGATCAGCAGCCGAAGCGGATTCAGCAGCCACCGAAGGAACCGGCTGCGCGCCGTGATCGCTGCAAGAAGAATTCCTGCAGCCGTGCCGAGTAAAAAGCCCGCCAACAGACGCAAAAAAGTGTTACCGATATCCTGCCAACTCAACGGATCCTGCAAAATCTTCAGCAAGCTTTTTCCGGCGTCCAAAGGGGACGGCAACAGCAGACTGCTGCCGACGAGCATCGACAGCGCCTGCCAAGCTGCAAGATAAAACAGCAGTAAACCAATATTTTTGATGATCCTGTACAGGATACCGTTACGGGACATAGTAAAATTCCGTGTCCGGCAGATTTCCGCCGACCGATTTCGGGTTGGCTTTATACAAAACGGCAAGCATATCCGAGACAAGTGACCGCATTTCTTCTCCCGTCTTCAGCACAATATTGCAGTTCGGGATTGCGCGCTTTGCGATCGGTTCCTTGCCGATAATCCCCATTTTCACTACAGCGGC
>JAEEGL013376298.1_pt1 | contig 23066 bp, 16 predicted proteins | sample 9134231 | NCBI WGS metagenome assembly JAEEGL01 (sample SAMN16246548, study PRJNA631951) | gut metagenome | biome: gut microbiome; feature: rumen; material: fiber-attached | host: Bos | place: Iran: Karaj | collected 2018-10
GATATAGTTGCATGTGGAATAGATAAGGTGTATGATAACGCTTTTGGAAATAACAAAAAAGAAGATGTTTTTACGGACCTAAGGCCCGGAAGATGGAGCGGCCATGAGAGTGTCATTCAGATGATGCGTTCAAATAATGTATGTACTGTTGCATGGAACAAGTTATATAAGAGGAGATTATTTGAAGATATACGGTTTCCTGTAAGTGTAAACAATGAAGATGAAGCAAGTGTGTATAAGCTCTTATATAAGGCAGGGATAGTTTCGTATATTCCGGACACTCTATATAAATACTATCAAAGGAATGATAGTATAATGCATGAGGACTTACAGAGACGCTATCATTTCTTTTTACAGGCTTCTTTAGACAGGGTGGATTATTTTCACAGACTTAACGAGTTTGATCTTGAGGAGCATAGCAGGATAACGCTTCTGGAATGGATTAAGTATACATATAGAAATATTGATGATCCTTATACAAAAAAAGAGTTGATGAAAGCATATAAGGAGAACATCACATTTCAAAATGTTCCTAAAGTGATGGGAATCAAAAAAAGCATAGCACTTTTGGCATGGAAGTATATTAAATACTAAACATTATGAATGATAATATCTTGGTTTCGGTAGTTATACCGGCTTATAATGCTGAAAACTCAATAAAGGAATGCTTAAGCGCGGCAGTATCTCAAACCTATAGGAGCGTCGAAATACTAGTGATTGATGATGGCTCTGTTGATGATACATTTGAACTTGCAAACTCTTTTTCCAATTCAGATGACAGGATAAGGGTAGTACGACAGGTCAATCAGGGACCATCAGCTGCCAGAAATCGTGGAATAGAAGAGGCAAAAGGCGACTACATCGTATTTTGGGATGCAGATGATTATCCTGAGCCTGATCTTATAGAGAGTTATGTCATGGCATGTAAGAACTGGTCAGATAAAGATGTTTCATTTGTGACATGCGGGATGTTTTTTGACAATAGATTTAATAAGCGTGTAGATGACAAGGTTAGTATATTTGAATCAGAGTTGGGATATGCTGAGGGTGAAAACTACATCATGATCCGAAGTGCAGCTGCTATGATGGCGTATCTTAAACTTTTTAATTTTGTCACAAACAAATGCTATAACCTAAAACTTATTAAAGATAAAGGAATTCTCTTTGACAAAGAAATAAAGATAGGAGAGGATCTTAACTTTAATCTGGACTATCTGGATAATTGTCCCGGGAATATAGGGATGATAAACAGAGCTTTGTACCACTATATCAAGAGAACCGATGATAATATTTCAATCACATATCATAAGGGGGATATGGAAGATACTAAAGCAATTTACAGACGATTTGTAGACTGGGAAAGTCATCAAATGGGAGCCACCACAGATAATATACTCGTAATCAAAGGTATATTTATAACTGACTGGGTCAGCAGAATGACTTCCATGTATGAGGCACTATATAAAACGGATAAAAAGTTCAAAATGATGCATACATTACGTCAGGAATTGGCTGGCAGAGAGTTTAGAAGTATGTTGTATGAAGTTCATAAAGCAGGCAAGATAAGTACGCTCAGATACCTCTGTCTGTGGACTACTGATTTTAACATATTCTACTTTTTTAGAGGTTTTTATCAGAAGTTTAAAGGGTAATTTGTAAACAGGAAATCAAGTGTTATAAGAGTTTATTTTATGTCAGAGATCAATAGCACTAAGCTGGTGTCAATAATTGTTCCAGCTTATAACGTAGAAAAATACATAAGGGAGTGCCTTGAATCTCTCGTGGAGCAAACCTATAGAAATGTAGAAATTATCGTAGTTGATGATGGCTCTCGCGATGGCACATGGGCTATAATCTCTGAGTTCATGAAAAATGATTCAAGAATAAGAGGATTTCGTCAGGACAATAAAGGGGTTTCTGCGGCGAGGAATTTTGCGCTTAAAAAGGCGTGCGGATATTATATCCAGTTTGTTGATGCAGATGACTATCTTGCTCGGGATGCAGTTGAAAAGCTGGTAAGAGCAATCGAAATCCATTATGCAGACTGGGTAAACTTCCAATATTATCGTGTTGATGAAAATGGTAAGCCTCTTGACGATTATAACTTTACAAATGGTGTTATCAATCTATCTGACGATGAGAGTAAACTTGTCTTTATTAGGGATATTCTTATTGAGTATCTTGTGGGGTATGAGATATGGGACAAGCTTTATTCCGCTGAGATCATCAAAAAAGCTAACCTGAAGTTTGATGAAAACTGTCATATGGGCGAGGATCTTGAGTTTAATATATGCTACAGCCTATTTGCGAAAAGTGTGGTTTGTCTTGAAGACAGACTTTACTATTACAGAGTAAGAAGCGATTCCGCTATGCGATCTATCATCGATCTTCCGGCGAATCTTGATGAGAGAATGGTACTCATCGAAGGTGCGCAGAAATCATATGAGAAATGTACTTCCAAATCATATGTGCATAAATTTTACCAGATTTTTTATAAGCTTTTCCTTTATGTATCAAAGGGATATTCGGCCTTGGAAGTAGCTGAAGCAGTAAAGGATCTGGAGAGAAGAGATTTTTTGATCAGCCATCTTTCAGAGGCGCTTTCTCACAAGAGTGAATTTGAGAGCTTTTTATCCCCGGAGATGGCAAGTATTTATTGGAGATACGGCTATTATATTTTGTCGCATTTCACCGGAAGTATAATAGGAAAGATTTACTTTTGGGTTTATAACGCTTATAGGATACTTCGCGGCAGGGAATCTATTACACATTGGAAGTTATGTTAAGGAATAAGGTTTTACCGGAAATGAAAAAAACAGATAAAATGAATGTAAATAAATATATTAATTCAATAATTGTGATAGGCGCATTGGTTATCATATTAATAAATTCTTTTATCTATATAAATAGAAAGAGTGGATATTTCCTTGATGAAACAGCTACTTTCAATCTGGCCAATTTCAATGCGGGTTCTATTGGCGAAATTATTGAAGCGATAAAGACAGATAATTTGGATTCATTTAAAGAGGAAAAAGGGGAATTGTTGCTTCCGTCCGCTAAATGGATTGGATCGAATGACATTCTCAGTAAATACCGTGCATCGGGAAAAGGGATGGGAAGCTATTTCAGCACTTACGTGTTACAAGCCCAGGATGTGCATCCACCGTTATATTATTTCTTGATTCATACGGTTTCTTATGCATTCCCCCAGCTTGATTTGAAATGGGTAGGGTTTAGTGTTAACATCGTTTTTCTTATGGCTGCATGTATTGTAATCGGCAGAATATTGTTTGCTGTTACAGGCAATTACCTGGTAGCTGTTGCAGGAATGCTCTATTATGGATTGAGCTTTGATTTTGTAAATAATGTAACTTATTTCAGGATGTATGCTGTGCTGACTTTCTGGGCAGTATTGTTATTATACATCACATTAAAATGGCATAAGTCAGATTATGAGATGGACAAAGCGACACTCATTAAGATGTGCATTATTGAGTTTTGTGCCATGTTTACGCAGTATTTTGCAGCATTTTACATTTTCCCGATATTTGTCCTCAATCTTATTTTTCTGATCCGGAGAAGAAAAGCGGTTGGAAGATATATTAAATATACTGTGGTGACCGGGGCTATTTACCTTATGATATGGCCTTTTTCTATAATACACTTTTTTACTTCTGACGATGGAGGAACTTTTTTGCAAAATCTTGCCGGGACCTTGTCCTTGCAAAGACTGAAATCAATCCTGTTTTTTTGGTTAAAAAATTCATTGTTTGCCGGAAGTTCCGTTTACATGGGGGTTATATTTGCCCTTGTGTTGGTCTTTGTTGTATCCAGTCTTGTATATAAGAAAAAAAGGGGAGAATTATCCCTTTGGATTAGTTCAAGACAATTTGAAACATACTTGTATTTATTTGTACCGGCCTGCTTTCATTATGTTCTTGTGGCACTCTTTGCGCCTGATATTGCTGACAGATATCAGATGCAGGTGATGCCGGCGATTTGCATGATTATAGTTATAGTTTTGTATAAGATATGTAAATTGATTGATAAAAAGCGTATATTCACGGGAGTATTTTTATTATTACTGCCGGTCGTAATGTTAATATATTGGTCGTCGAGGTCTACGCCATATTATTTATATGACGATGAATTAAGAAAAGAGTTTGTTTCCAACTATATGGACTATGATGCATTTTTAATAGAGCCTGAAGGAGTTTTGTTTACTTGTGAGATAGAACTTAATTTTACACCACCGAGAATGTATGAGACGTGGGAAGACGGGGCTGTAGATAGAATTGCAAAAGAATTGACGAGTGATGGAACAGTCCTGTATATAAATAAATTGTGCGATATACCTGCTATTGAAGAAGAGTTATTGGCTTATGATATATCATATGAGAAGCTGGAATATAGCACGCAGTTCTATCAGATATACTATATGAAATAAATCTCTTGTATTTTTATGCAAATTATGTTAGAGTAAGGCGCATCGATGGCAATTAAATAGCCAACAATGCGTTTTTGTTATCTGGGAAATTAAATTGGAGAGAGAAATGTAATGGCTAACAATTCTGTTCTGCATTGGCTCTTAGAAGCCAGCAAAAACTATCCTGATAAAACTGCCGTAGTAGATGAGAAAGGAAGCATTACTTATTCTGACTATTTCAGAGTTTCCATGGCGCTTGCAAGAGTGATTATTGCTATAAACAGCGAACATGGCAGGAAATCTAAAGTGCCTGTAGCTGTTTATCTTGAGAAGGGCAAAGAGGTCCTTACGTCTTTTATGGGAGTGGCCTCAGCCGGATGTTTCTATTCACCAATTGACGTGGATATGCCCAGTAATAGAGTTGAGAAGATATTGGATACTCTTTTGCCACAGATTGTCATTACCAGCAGTGAATTAAAGGACAAATTCAAAGAGTTTGGATACTCCGGCGACTTCATTATTTACGATGACATTGTGCCTGAGAACAATGACGCTGATGTTGTCATGCCCGTAACTGAAAGCATAATTGACACAGATCTTTTATATGTCCTGTTCACGTCGGGTTCAACAGGTATTCCTAAAGGGGTGAGCATTTGCCACAGGTCAGTAATTGATTACATTGACTGGGTGACAGAGGAGTTTGATATCACTTCGGATGACTCTTTTGGCAATCAGGCACCGTTTTATTTTGACAATTCAATATTGGATATTTATTCAACGATCAAGACAGGCGCAACACTTTATATTATTCCTCGAAAGCTGTTCTTTCAGCCGGTACCTCTTTTGGAGTACATACGTGACAACAGGATTAATACCATTTTCTGGGTTCCTTCTGCACTGATGGTAGTATCGAAGCTGAAGGCTTTCAGGAATGTTGACCTCTCGGATGTTCTCAAGAGAGTACTCTTCTGTGGTGAGGTAATGCCCAACAAACAGCTGAACATTTGGCGCAAATATCTTCCTGATGTTGTATATTCCAATCTTTACGGACCGACTGAAATAACTGATGCATGCACATTTTACACTGTGGATAGGCAGTTCAGTGATGATGAGCCGCTACCGATTGGCAAGCCAATGAGAAATACGGACATCCTGGTTTTAAATGACAAGGATGAACCGGTAAAAGGGGATGAGGTCGGCGAGCTGTGTGTAAGAGGTACCTCCTTGGCGATGGGATATTACAACAACCCTGAGAAGACCAGTACAGCCTTTGTGCAGAACCCGTTGAACAAGGCAGTTCCCGAGGTGATATACAGAACAGGTGATTTAGTGAAATATAATGAATTTGGCGAGCTGTTATATCTTTCAAGGAAAGATTTCCAAATCAAACATCTTGGTCACAGAATTGAGCTCGGGGAGATAGAAACAGCTGCAGCCTCTCTTGAAGAGATTACATTATGTTGCTGTCTCTATGATGAAAAGCGGCAGAAAATAGTTCTGTTTATAGATGCGGATCTTGATAAGGACTACATGAGGCAGTCGTTATCACTTTTGATACCTGAGTACATGATTCCGGGTAAGTATGTCTATATGGAGAATATGCCAATAAATGCCAACGGTAAGATAGACAGGGTTAAGCTGAAGGAGATGCTTTGATGTATACAGAGAAATTTAGGCATATCCTGGTTATTGGATATGGTGTTGTTACCGGGGCGGTTCTTAAGACGGTACATGAGCGTTCAGATAAATGGGGCTATTCTTTTGAGTATATAGAGTATGAAGTTCATCCTTTTAATCTTGCTCTTAAATACGCTCAGGCCAATAATATCGAGGTTCACCGTATAGAAGATAAAAGTGAACTACTGACATATTTCAAGCAAAGAGTAGATGGCAGGACACTTATTATCAGTGCCAGTAACAATTACCTTTTTCCTGAGGAACTTACGGATGATCCCAGAGTTACGATTATCAATTTCCATAATGCATTGCTTCCGGAACTTCCGGGAAGAAATGCCCCCTGCTGGGCTATCTATCTTGGTAAAAACAGAACCGGCATTACTTGGCATTATGTTACAAAGGGCGTAGATGAAGGGGACATTATAATTCAGAAAGAATGCGCAATAGGGGAAGACGACCGGGCGTTTGAACTGACAGGAAGGTTGATGAATCTTGCTGCGGAAGCATTTGATGAGTGCTTTGATGCTGTTCTGACAGGAATCGCACCTCGTAAGGCGCAAATCGGCATAGCTGATCGTACTTTATACAGGTCTACGCAAGTGCCGGGGAATGGTATTTTTGAGCTGACTGACGATGTATCAGATATTTACAGGCTTCTTCGTGCCACAGACTATGGAAAAAATGATATTTTCCCGCTTCCGGTAACTGTTTATGGAGGCAGAAAGATTCGAATTAAGAGATATAAAAAGGCAAAAAAAGAGCAAGTGCTCGAAAAAGAAGACCGCATATACATTGATATGGATGCTGATAATGTTTTGATGCTGAAGTATGAAGAAATAACTCCGTAATACAAATACATTAAGAGAAAGGATTAAATAACATGGAAGAAAGAGTATTAAAGATTTTAGGTGAACTTAACGAAGAGATACCAACATATGATGGGGACAGCTTGTTTGATGCTGGTCTTCTTGATTCTCTTCAGGCAGTAGACCTGGTAGGTGAACTTGAGGATGAGTTTGACATTGAAATTGATGCGAAATATGTGGTTGAAGAGAATTTCAAGACCAAGGAGGCAATCATCGCGCTGGTCAAGAAAGTTTTGGGCGAGTAATATCAGATGAATATAATATCTTTAGAATTTCTTATTCTTATAACACTGACGTACATAGGGTGTCTTATTCTTCCCAAAAAGCTCAGATGGGTCGTACTCCTTGTTGCCAGTGTTGTTTTTTATGCTTTTTCAAGCATTCCGGCGTTAATTGTTATGCTGTTTTTTTCAGCGCTATCGTTCTGCTCAGGGCTTTTGATCGAAAAGGCGGAATCGGAATCAGGAAGAAAGAAGGCGACTCTGATTGTATCTGTTTTGGTTGTGGTATGTTGGCTTGTTTCTGCTAAAGTGCTTGTGGCACAGGGGGTTTCAGGTACCACATTTGTTATTCCGCTTGGAGTGTCATACGTGAGCTTTTCTTTAATTGCATATATGACTGACATTTATTGGGGAAGAGACACTGCGGACAAAAATCTCTTTAAACACATTCTATATGTAATGTTCTTTCCCAAGATTTCACAGGGTCCAATTACTCGCCATAAAAAACTTGCTCAGTCTCTATACTGTGGCGAAGATATGACCTATGAAGGGTTGTCTTTCGGTCTACAGAGGATGCTATACGGATACTTTAAAAAAGTAGTGATTGCTGACAGAATTGCTATATTGACAGGTAAGATATTTAGCAGTGTCTATGACTACAGTGGAACTCTGCTGTTAGTGGCTGTGATCCTTGCAGCATTTGAACTGTATTGTGACTTTTCCGGATATATGGATATCATACTGGGATTCTCTGAAACTCTTGGAATCAAAATGGATGAGAATTTTAAGCACCCTTTCTTTGCCAGAAGTGCGGCAGAATTCTGGAGAAGATGGCATATTACTCTGGGCAGTTGGTTTAAGGATTACATTTATACCCCTGTAGTAATGTCTCGTCCTGTTAAATCCATCGGCAAGAAGTTCAAAAAGCAATTTGGGAAAAAAGCCGGCAACAATTTGATGAAGACGATTGCCTTGGCCGCTGTATGGCTGCTCACAGGCTTGTGGCATGGAACGGGAATCAACTATATTGTATGGGGATGTATGTGGGGTACAGTGATCATACTAGCCATGATTTTTGAAGATGTTTTGACAAAAATTGATAATACTCTTCGGATAAATCCGGATGCACCTTACTGGAAACTGTTCCAAATGATTCGTACTTCTGCGATATTCTGCCTGGGGGTTCTGATGACCCGAGTGAGTAGTATATTTGAACTTAGACTAGTTCTCTCTAAGATTATTAAACATCCAATGATTGAGGATTTGTCAAAGGGATACATTTTTGATTATGGGGTAAGTAAGCCTGAGTTTTTCTTGTTGATTGTAAGCCTGATAATTGTGCTATGTATAAGCATTGTGCAGGAGAAGACAAGCGTACGAAGAGCGATTGCCTCACTTTATGCACCGATAAGATGGCTGATTTATGCAGTTGGAATCACTGTAGTATTGTTCGTTGGAATTTATGGTGCAGAATATACAACCAGTGGATTTGCATATACATTCTTTTGATGATGGGTAAAGTGATATGAAAAGAATTCTGTATAAAAGTTTAGTGAAAATAGCACTGCCTCTTGTTTGTGTAACTGCCATATTTGTTATGCTTTGGCAGGGGTTAAGATATGCTGTTGTAGATGATACCGAATCATACTCCAGAGTAATGATGCATGAAATGTATCAACAGGATAATATTGATATTCTCTTTTCGGGGGCTTCGCTTTGCTTTAGGTCATTTAATACAAGCGTGTTGGATGAAGAACTGCAAGCAAACACCTTCAATTCGGCTTCGGCCTCCCAAAGTATTGATGTGACATATTATCTGATACAAGAAATTATGACACGGAACAATGTTAAGCATGTTTTTCTTGATGTAGGCCCAACAATGGCAATGGCTTATCATAGCCGGAGACAGCCGGACGATATGGTTAGCGTTTATGCCATAGCTGATTATATGAAATGGTCGCCACGAAAAATAATGGCACTTTTGAGAGGTTCTGATCCGGATTATATAATTAACAGTTTCCTTCCTGCACGCAGAAACTGGAAAGCTGTTTTTGACCCTGAAAGTATCAGACAGTTATTGCAAAAGAAAGGCCAATCGGCATATAGACAGTATGGATATGAGTATCTCAAACATGAAACTGAGCAGTATATAGGCAAAGGATATGTAGAGTCTGATATAAGGATTGGTGAAGGGCTTTTTATTAATGCAGAGAATGCCCCGGATTTATTGGACGACATTGATGAGGGCTGGTTTTATTATATTGATAAAATAATAGATCTGTGCAGGAATAAGGGAACTGAAATTACGCTTATCTGTACGCCGCTACCTGATTATACGTTGGCGTTAAGTGGCGATATTTATGATGGATACCATGAGAGAATTAAAAGCATAGCAGATGAGACGGGAGTAGCATTTTGGGATTTTATTTGTGTTAAAGACGAGTATATGTCAACTGCTTCTGAGAATTTCATGGATCCAATTCACCTCAACAACTTCGGAGCCGATGCTTTCAGCAGGCTTTTTGCCAAAGTAGTTAAGGGAGAACTGACTATAGAAGACATAACATTTAGCAATATGAATGAGAGACTAAGTCGTGGAGACATAAGGGTTTTGGGGGTTTTAAACAGCGCTGATGGCTCACGAACAATAGTTACTAACGGTGATGGCGAGTTGGAGTTTAAAATCAAAGTTACTCCATCTGATAAGGAGGAGTATATCCTTCAGGAATTCTCTACAAATACAAAGTTCAAGATGCCAGAAGATGAATCCGGGACATTTACGGTGATATCCAGGGAGATTGGCAGCGATAAGGCGCAAAGAGACTACAATTACTCATATTGATGATTATTAAGCAGGTCTTTAATAACGATGATATTATTTTGTTAAAATCGGAGTAGGGGTTGTTAAAAGCATAAAAAAATCAGTGATTTTTTTATGCTTTTATTTTATTTTTAATATATACATTTTGCGCAACTAATGATATAATCAGTCGGATTTTCTTTGGGTGATTGTTGCAATTTTCTATAGGAAGCTGGTTTGAGGGATTGGATTTGGAAAATAAACATGCCTATTTGATAATGGCTTATAACGAGTTTCATATGTTGAAAAAGCTATTAGCAGAACTGGATGATGAAAGAAATGATATTTATTTGCATATAGATAGGAAAACCAGATTTGTTAATAAAGAAGAAATAAAGAATTGGGTCAATAGAGCCGGACTTTATTTCGTCAATCCCCGTAAATTATACCCTGGAACCTATAGCATTGTTGAATGCGAACTTCAGATGTTGAGTCTGGCAGTAAAAGGTAAGTATCGATACTATCATCTTATGTCCGGAACTGATGTCCCATTAAAGAGTCAGGATTATATTTATGAGCATATGAATAGTAATGGTATGGAGTACTTTTCGTATGAGTCTGATAGCCAACATGATGATATTTTTAATAAAAGACTAAAATATTATCATCCGCTTCTTAAATTTATCGGGTTGGAAGTACAGGATGGTCCCGGCAGAAAAAAGCGATTTCTAAGATGGCTGGCAAAAGTTGAAGAAAAGTTTATAAGCTTTCAGGAGAGGCTTGGCGTAGACAGAATTAAAGATCAGAGATTCTATAAGGGTGAGCGGTGGTTTAGTATTACGCATGACTTTGCTCTTTACATTATCTCAAAAGTCGGAGATATCAGAAAAACCTATCGTCTTACCAATACTCCTGATGAGATATTTATCCCAACGTTAGCACTAAATTCTCGGTTTGCGGAAAGAATATGTAATTCTGAAGTTTATTTTGCAAGACAGCTGTCTTATGACAGTGACCCGTTACGTGTAGATAAACTTATCGCTGATATTAATAAGGAGCAATCGAGAAAAAAACCTCTTATAAGTATCATAGTTCCCTGCTATAACGTGGGGGAATACTTAAGAGCATGTGTTGATTCACTGCTTGCGCAGACATACGAGAATATAGAGATACTTCTCATAGATGATGGGTCAACAGATGACACTGCGATCATTGCAAAAGAATATGCGGACAGCTTCGATAAAGTTTTTTATCATCGCAGAATCAACGGAGGGCTGTCTGTCGCCAGAAATACCGGTGTAGAACTTGCTAAAGGTGAATATATGGCTTTCATCGACTCCGATGACTGGGTTGATGAGAATTTTATCAGTCATTTATATAACATTATGCAGGAAGGTAATGCAGATATATCAGTCTGCGGGTATATTAAGGAATATGAGAGCGGCGAGTCAGGAAGTGAATCAGTATACTTTGATCGGGACGCGGTGATATCATCTCATGCAGCAATGAGAGTCCTTGGAGATATTTATCCGAAGGAAAATGTTCTTCTGGTTATAGCCTGTAATAAGCTGTTTAAACGTGAAATTTTTAACAACAACAGATTTATTACCGGGAAGATCCATGAGGATGAGTTTATATCCCATAGACTTTTAGGCGCAGCAAGATCAATAGCTGTTTCGACAGCAAATCTTTACCATTACAGAATTCGTGGTGGCAGCATCACCTCCGGTGAGACCATGCAGGACTTGCGGCATTTGGATTATCTTGATGCTCTTCAGGACAGGCTTGAATATTGCACATCCATGATGTACGGAGATTTACTCATCTTCATGTTATATACCTATTATGAGGGTATGAAGCAGCTCATGACGCGTTATTCTGATGAGACGATGTCACAGAAAAAACTTTACCGCTATTTCAGAAATAGAGCGCTTTATATATACTTCAAATATTTTAATTATCTTGATATTTATCAGAGGAAAGATTATTTAAAGCTGATCCTTTCTCCGGCAAAGTACAGAGATACCGTAATCAGGCTTTCGAAGGAAAAGGCATCAGAATAGAATGAGAAAAAGAGGAAACGAGCTAAATGCAAATTGGAAAATACTCTGAAAAAAGAAAAGGTATCTTTGTAACAAAACCTTCACTTCCTCCGTTAGATGAGTATGTGGAGTATCTGAAAAGAATATGGGATACCAATATTCTTACGAATATTGGCCCTTTGCATGAAGAATTCAGGGAAAGACTTGCCAATCGCTTGGATGTTCCTATCTGCGTTCCCATGTGTAATGGACATATGGCATTGGAGCTTATCATTCAAGCCTTTGGACTTAAGGGAGAGATAATAACCACCCCATATACTTTTGCTTCAACAACTCATGCTATTGTGAGAAATGGCTGCACACCGGTTTTTTGTGATGTAAATAGGGAAGATGCTACAATTGATGCGAGCAAGATTGAAGAACTTATTACGGATAAAACTGTTGCAATTGTACCTGTTCATGTCTATGGACTTCCCTGCAATGTGGAAGAAATTGAGCGGATCGCGAAAAAGCATGGTCTTATAGTCATTTATGACGCAGCGCATGCGTTTGGTGTTACTGTCGGTGGGGAGAGTATCGCCAGGTATGGTGATGCTTCTATGTTCTCGTTTCATGCCACAAAGGCTTTCAATACAATAGAAGGTGGATGTGTGGCATTAAGAGATGGCGAAGTGGCTTTGAAAGCATATCAGCTATTGAATTTTGGTATCATGGGTGAGGAAAAGGTGACCGGAGTCGGTGCAAATGCCAAGATGAATGAATTCGCTGCTGCAATGGGACTTTGTAACCTGAATCATTTTGACGATAACATAAAGAAGAGAAAAGCCATTTATGAGTTGTATGAAGAGGAACTCACTGAAATAGAAGGCATAAGAATGCCCAAGCCATACAGGGAAGACGTGATTCGGAACTATGCATATTGCCCGGTCTTTTTTGACGATTCCGTTATTGGGAAGACCAGAGATGACATTTATAATTATCTTGCTTCCAAAAATGTCTACGCCAGAAAATATTTTTATCCTCTTACCAATGAGTTTGATTGCTATAAGGATAGTGGCTATAAAGGTAATACGGAAGTGGCTAGGACTCTATCAAAGCAGATACTTACGCTTCCTATTTACCCGGATTTATCGATTGAAGATGTGAGAAGAATCTGTGAGCTTATTCGCGATTTCCTGCGGAATTGATCGGTTTGGTGGAAACGGTGTGATGATTTTTGGGATTTTATCATGAAAAAGCATGCATATTTGATATTGGCTCATAATGAATTTCATATGCTGAAGAGACTGATCCGGGAACTGGACAATGAGAAAAATGATATCTATATTCACATAGATAAAAAGACTAAGTATGTGGATGAAGAAGAGATTTCATCTTGGACTGAACATTCGGGAGTGTTTTTTATTCCGCGGAGGAAGATATACTGGGGAACGCTAAGCATTGTAAAGACAGAGATTTCTCTGCTTGAAGCTGCAGTGAAGAGAGAGTATCAATATTATCACTTATTATCCGGGGTTGATTTTCCTCTTAAGAACCAGGATGTCATACATGAATTCTTTGAAGATAAGAACTGTGAATATTTACGTTTTTATAAAGATGGGGACAATGACGAATACTTTTTATATAAAGTAAAACATTATTTTCCTTTTTTGAAGTATGTAGGTAGAGGTGAATATCAAGGCTCCGGAAAAAAAACGGAATTCTTGAGATGGCTTCACAGTAGGCAATGGATGCTGGATGTTTATCAGGAGAAGAAGGGTACAGACAGGACAAGAAAATATAAGGAGATAACTTTTTACAAAGGAGATCAGTGGTTCTCTATAACTCATGAATTCGCAAAATTCATTATCTCTCAAAAGAAAAAGATTACAAAAATGTTTTGGATGACCAATGGTCCGGATGAGTTTGTGATGCAAACCCTTGCTATGAATTCCCGGTTTTCTAACAGGGTTCAGAACAGGTCGCTGAGAGAAATAGACTGGCTGAGAGGATCGCCCTACGAGTATTCAGAAAATGATTTGGAAGAGTTGATGAACTCAAAAGAGTTTTTTGCCAGAAAGATCTCATATGACAATCAACCGGCACTGGTTAACAGCATTGTCTATGAGCTTCATACTTCAACTGGAATAGAAAACAAACCGCTTATAAGTGTTATCATACCCTGCTGCAACGTACAGAAGTATCTTGCTGATTGTGTTGAATCTATAATTTGTCAGTCATACAAAAACATCGAAATACTGTTGATCGATTTTGGGTCTACTGATGGGACCGTTGAATTGGCAAAAAGTTATGCAGATAGGTACTCAAATGTTTACTACCATAGCAGTGACATGGCGGGAATATCGGCTGCAAAAAATAAGGGAATTGGACTCTCAAAAGGAGAGTATCTTGCTTTTGTGGATTCTCTTGACTGGGTTGATGAGCGATTTGTTGAGATGCTTTTCTGCAGTATGGTCAGAAAGGGTGCTGACATCGCGGTTTGTGGATATCAGAAGGATAAATGCGATGATGTGGTATTTTTCAATGAAGAAAAAGTCATCTCTTCTCACACAGCCATGAAGATTCTTGTCGATTTCAATTCCGGGGAAAAGACCATGCTGGTTGATTACTGCAATAAACTGTATAAGAAAGAATTATTTGAAAACATAAGATATCCGGAGGGCAGGATAAATGAGGATGAATTTGCTGTTCACAGAATAATCGGTGCTGCAGATTCAATCGTCATGATTCCGCATAAGCTGTATCACTGCAGGATAAGAGAAGACGGCACGACGAGCCTTAAAGTGGATCATAACCTTAAATATATGGAAGATCTTGACGCTTGTATAGACCGGATTGCATATGTTAAATCTATGATGTATGGGGATCTTTTAAGCTTCATGCTGCAGGCTTTTTTGGATGGAATAAAGAAGTTAATGGTGGCGTATAGCAGTAACACTGTTAATGGTAGCGCCCTGATCAAGGGGATTAGGAGTAGAGTTTTAAAAGTGTATATGCGATATTTCTTTCAAATGGATTCATATCAAAGAAGAGACAGTCTCAAGATTGTTATAAACACAGAAAAATATAGGCAAACAGTTATAGAAAGAGCAAAAATATGAAAAAAGTAAGTGTTGTTGTACCAACATATAATCAGGAAAAATATATAGGCCATACGTTACAGAGTATAGTAAATCAGAAGACTGATTTTGAAATTGAGGTCCTTGTTGGTGATGACTGTTCTACAGACAACACTGCAGCGGTTGTAAAGGAGTATGCCGATCGATATCCGGATCTGATAATCCCTTATTTTCGTAAAAAGAACCTTGGAATGGGAGGTAACGCACCTGAACTCATGACTCATATTCAAGGTGAATATGTTGCAATGATTGAAGGAGACGACTATTGGATAGATGAGCACAAACTGCAGAAGCAGGTGGATTTTATGGATAGTCATCCCGAATATGTTGCATGCTTTGGCAAGCATATTATGGTAGATGAAAATGAAATCCGCCATCCGGAACATGAGCAGTACGGGAGTTTTAAAGAGGGAGAGGGTAATTATACCCTTGAAGAATTTGAACAATATGTTCTTCCCGGACAGACTGCTACATCGCTGTATCGATCAAATAGTATGGAAGAGATTCAGAAAAAACTCCTTGCAGCAAAGATTGATATGAGTAAGATTATTGACAGATCTTTGATATTATGTATGTTTGCTGTTGGTAAAATTTATTGTTTCGAGGATACATTTTCTGCATATAGATTTATTCTGGATTCAAAATCGGGATCCTGGTCTTCGGAAAATGATATCTATGCTATAAAGAGCCTTATGAATTACCTTCAGGGGCTCAATTATATGGAAGACATGGCGAAAGCACTTAAGCTTGAGCTGAACTTTGACGAGAGAAGATCTTATGAATTGATAAAGTTGTATTCAAACAGGAAGAGTTTTACCAAAGATGGATTTGTACAAGTAAAGAATGAAATTCGCACCGGATTCAATTCCGGATGGCAGTATTTTAAAACTATAATGAGTATAATGATGAAACAGGAGAAATGATATATGAGAATACTAGCAGCACATCAGACGTATTTTTTTCCATACATTGGGTATTATTCAGTGCTAAATCGCGCAGACAAATTTGTGCATATGGATTGTCTGCAGTTTGAAAAACAGAGCTGGATGACTAGAAACCGTATTATTGGAGAGGATGGAAATGTTAGATACATATCTGTTCCGGTAAGAAAAAATAAGCGGGAAACTCCAATAAAGGATATGATGATAAACTATGATACCCGTTGGGAAGATGTGGTATTAAACCAATTGGGGTACTACAGGAAACGAGCACCCTACTATAAAGAAGTGAGGGAACTCTTAGAGACGATTTTCTCTCAGAAATATGAGAATCTTGCAGAGCTTAATATTCATTCGACAGATCTTGTACTTGAAAGGTTGGGAATCAAAAAGGATATATACAGGCAGTCTGAGCTTACCATTGCGGCTGAAGATGTGCATGAAGCTGATGAGTGGGGGCTTACGGTATGCAAGAGCTTTGAAGGAATAGACACCTACATCAATGCACCTATGGGCAAGGAGTTCTACGATCAGGCTAAATATAACGATGCCGGATATGGAATAGAGTTTATGCAGAACAGGCTTAGGCCCTATGAGCAGAAGAATGATGAGTTTATACCGGGCCTTTCAATAATTGACGTTATGATGTTTAACTCGTCTGAAGAAATAAAAGAGATGCTTGATGATTATTATTTGGTTTGAGATGGAGTTTTAAGATGAGTTTTCCTGCAAATAAAGAGAGACTGCAATTATTTAAAGACATTTTTCAAAATACAAAATGGGCTTTGTCAGTCCTTAAGGATTATAAGTTCAGGATTTATATGTATATACTGATCTTGATGTTTCAGGCTCTTTATGAGATTTTTCTGACTACTCGAATGGGAAGCATTATTGATCTTGCGCTTGCAGACAATGTCAGTATGCTTTTATCAACTGGCTGTTTTATTTTATGCCTGTATTCTTTTAATATGGTTATCAGTGTTTTCAGTAACCGATATGCAGCAAGAAACTACAACGGAATGTTCAATGAGCTTGAACTGAAAGTGTACCGCAAGATCATGGATTCTTCCTGGGAGGAATTAACAGAGTATCATTCCGGAGATCTTATAACCAGGCTGTCCACTGATATCAAGACAGTTGCAGGGAATACCAGTGGCCTTGTTCCGACCATTATTGCGAAGCTTACAATGATAATCTGTTCTGTGATATATATTGTCGTACTGGATTACAGTATGCTCCTGGTGGTAATTGTCGTTACGCCAATGGTACTGATTTCATCCAGGATTTTTATGGGGAAAATATTCCAATCTCAGAAAAAGATACGCGAGGTGGAGTCCAGGATCACTTCCTATAACAAGGAGACCTTCAATAATATCCAGGCTGTTAAGGCTTTTTCGCTTGGAGACTTGTTCTATGACAGGATGGATAAGTTGGAAAGTTATAGAAAAAAAGTCGATTTGAATTCCAACAAATATTCAATACTATCCTGGGCATTGTCCTATTTTGTGGGAATAGTTGCGGCAACTGTATGTATTGGATGGATGTTCTACAGGGTTCATATGGGTGTGATTTCTTTTGGACATCTCTCAGTGCTGGGATTCTTGGCGGTTCAGATTGGAACCGCTGCGAAAATGCTCCTTCAGCTTATACCTACTATAATGGAATATGTTGCTTCTGCTGAAAGAACACGGAGAATTTTGGATTTGTCCGATGAGAAAGATGTTGCGGACGATGAGGAAATGGATAGCTTCGTGAAAGAGGGTATACGCAACGGCGTTACCGTTCACATCGAGGATATGCATTTTAAATACAAGAACGGCTACAGCGTTTTTGAAGGTGCCACTCTGGAGGCTAATCCGGGAGAGATAATAGCACTTGTGGGACCGTCAGGAGAAGGCAAGACCACTATGCTGAGGATCATTCTCGGAATAGTAACAGCACTGAGCGGAAACGTGTATGCGATTGCTTCAGAGAAAAAGGTTGCTCTCGGTAAGCAGACGCGCTCCATTATTTCCTATGTACCGCAGGGAAATACCATGATGGCAGGGACTATAAAAGAGAACCTCATTATGGTCAATCAGCAGGCCTCAGATGAAGAGCTTAAAGCGGCACTTGAGACGGCTTGCATAGGAGAATTTATAGACAAGTTGCCTGATGGACTGGATCATAGACTTGGCGAGAATGGTCTTGGATTTTCTGAGGGACAGAACCAGAGACTATCAATTGCGAGAGCACTTCTAAAGGACTCTCCGGTACTGCTTATGGATGAAGCTACGTCTGCGCTGGATGTTGCAACAGAGAGGAAGGTTCTTGATAATATAATGAAAAAGAACCCTAAAAGGACCGTGATACTTACTACTCACAGACCAACAGTCCTTTCCATGTGTGACAGGGTATACAGGATTGCAGAAAAGAAAGTCACTGTTATCGATAAGGAAGATATCCAAAAGTTAATGGATGAGTTCTAAAATGTAACATCAATTCATTACGTAGTAGAATATGTTGACTTGAAGCAAAGCACAAAATAGAGTTATTTAGTGGTGAAGAAAAAGTGAAAACAGTTAAGAAGATTGATAAAAAAATAGAATGTTTTGTCTTGATTATTATTGCCGTTATTATAATTATCCATTCCGCTTTTTTTGCAAACAGTAAAAGTGGATATTTTTTAGATGAAACCTGGACTTTTGTTTTTTCCAATGTTAAGGCTACAACATTTGGAAATGTAATTGAATCTATCAGAAGTCATGATTTACGGATATTGGAAAAGGATTTTCAGGCAGTGTTAGATCCATCAGAGGAATGGATTGATTCTCCTGCAGCGCAAAATCGCCTGATGCCACAGGGGAAGGGGATGGGTAGTTACTTAAATGTATATATCTTTCAGGCAGGAGATGTGCATCCACCCCTGTATTACTACATATTTCATACGGTTTCCTATTTGTTTAAGACTTTGAGTCTTAAGTGGGTTGGATTCATTGTAAATATCATCTTTTTGGTGGCTGCAAGTTTTGTGATATTTAAAATACTGAAGCTAATAACAAAAGACTCTGCTATAGCCGCTGCAGGCATGTTATACTACGGGCTATCTTTTGATTTTGTCAATAATGCCACCTACTATAGAATGTATGCAATGCTTGCTTTTTGGGTTACCCTGCATCTGTATCTGACGCTTAGATGGCACCAATCCGGATATCAATCGGATAAATATTTAAAGGCGATTTGTGTGGGTGAAGTTTTGGCGTTGCTGACACAGTATTTTGCCGTGTTCTATTTCTTTCCAATATTTATTATTAATCTTATTCTTCTTAAAAGACATGGTGTTAAGGCTGGCAAGTATATTAAGTATAATATCATAGCTGCTGTCATTTATTTAATCATATGGCCCTTTTCTATCAGACATGTACTGGATACAGATATGGGTATTGCTGTTGTGGATAACATCAAGAAGGGTGTGGCGCTGGATTTTCTGCGAGAGAATATAAAGATGTTAAAGGCATCTGTGTTTTCTAACAGCATAAAGTACATGATAGGATTTGTGTGCCTATCATTGGTGTTTTTTGGAGTTGTTGTATTTATACATGCCAAAAAGAAAGAGCTAAGGCAGTGGCGCCAGTCCATTGAGTATGAAATCGGTCTGTATCTGATGGTCCCGGCGTTATTTTATTTCTTCATAGTATCAAATTCTTCGCCGTATATTACTGACAGATATGAAATGCCAATAATGCCAATAATGTGTATAATAATCGTTTATGTGCTTTCCGCGGTATTACATCTGCTTGTGAAGAATAGAAGATATATAAGCGGAGCAGTACTTTTGGCATTCACCATAATTCTATGTTTGCATTGGCATGCAAAAATAACTCCATACTATCTATACAATAGTTCTGAGAGTAAGGCATTTATAGCGGAATATACTCCATATAAAGCGGTGATAGTAGATACAGACATTTATAATTTCAGGTATTCAATTGAGATGAATTTTATTCATTCGCAATATTATGAGACTAAGGAGTCCGATGTAAAGAAAGTCCTGGAGAGAGAGCTTGATGCCAATGACAATCTTGTGCTATACGTAAATCGTTTTGGCGATACAGAAGCACTTGAGAATATAATGAGTTCCATAGGAATATCCTACAAGGAAATAGATATTACGACAGACTTCTATAAAGTATATTTTCTTTCAAATACATCAGGTATCTGAGACACGGATAAAAAGAGATTGCATATATTCTTTTCAAAAAGCAAAGAATTTCAAGCAAATTAATAAGAAAGGATAAATATGAAAAAACTACTAATTGTTGGAGAAAGTCTTCATACGTATGAACTTATTGTACAAGCAAAAAAAAGAGGAATATTTACTATAGTTACAGATAACAGATTACCTGAAAAGGCTAGAACAAAACTTATTGCAGATGATCACTGGGAGATTAGTATCTTTGATGTTGATGAGCTTGAGAAAAAAGCTTTGGCAGAAGGTATTACTAGTATTGTATGTGGGGCAAGTGAGTCGTGTATTAGTGTTGTCAGACAGCTTTGTAAACGACTTAGCCTTCCATTTTGGGTAGGGGATAAAGCTTGGGAATACACAAATGATAAAGCGGCGTTCAAGGAGAAATGTCGAAAGGTAGGGTTACATGTTGCGCAAGACTATAGTCTTGATTTAAGTTTTAATGCCGATGATTTAAAGAAAATAGTTTATCCGGTTGTTGTAAAACCTGTAGATGGTTGCTCTGGTATCGGAGTGAATATATGTAGAAACGAAGAAGAATTAAAAAAATTTTATATAGAAGCATATGATATTTCTGCTTCTCACAGAGTAATAGTGGAACAATACTGTGAAGGAGATGGTATTACATCTTTTTTTGTGTTCAAAAACGGTAAAGCCTATAATACATTGCTGGGGCGCATACAAGGAAAGAAACAAGATAATAACACAATGGTGTTTATGTATGCAATAAATGAAGCAAATGAAGACTACAGACTATTATTGTCTAAATTGGAAAAATTATTTAATGAAATCGGGTGTACTCATGGAGCTGGCTTTGTCGAATTGATTGATAATAATGGTGAATTTATAGTAATAGAAATGAACTATAGACTTAATGGCGGCATTATGCCAAATGGTGATTTGTCGAGAGATGCTATTTTGGATTATGCACTGAGCGAAAATACTCTTGATGTAAATAGGCTTCACAGACCAACGCAATCTCTTTTTGGATATGGAATCTGGTTAAGGCCGGGTATAATTGCAAAAATTGATGGTGTAAAAACCATTCAAGAAAATTTCAATATATTTTCCATGACTATTACAAAAAAGGTTGGAGATGAAGTGATCGATGGGTCTGGCATGAGACGAATGCTTACATATATTGTCTTTAGTGAAGAACCGGAAAATTTTAAGAAAAGCGTTGAATTTATAAATAGAACACTTATTGTTAATGATACTAATGGAAATGATATGGTTTATAGGTATGATTACAGTGAAGAAATGAGCAAGTAAAATTCATTACAGTAGTACTTATTTCTTCGAGTTGCAATGGTAAACTTCATGTTACAACTAACTGCCACAGCAGAATTTAGTAGCTTGTCGGGAATTCCTCAGCTCACACTTTCTGAGTGGGTCAAGCAATTATTAAGTGGAGATAGAGGATTAAAATGAAAAAGAATGAAGGACTTCTTATTGGCTTATTGATAATCATAATTGCTATCATCGCTATTATTTTCGGAACCAGAAAAATTGATTATCATGTTGATGAAGTTTGGACATTTGGTCTGTCTAATCATGTGGGCGGGATAGATCCGGATATTGAGTATGGTAAAGTATATTCAGGAATGGGTTTTTATGAGGATTTCATGGAAGTAAGTTCTGGTCATAGATTTGATTACGCCAATCTTTGGCATAATCAGGCCAATGATGTGCATCCGCCCCTTTACTATGTGTTTGTTCATACTATATGCTCACTGTTTCCGGATTCCTATAGTAAGTGGTATGGTATAGCAGTTAATCTGTTCTGGATGTGTCTGATAATTGTTCTTTTATACAAGCTTGCTAAAAAGCTTACAGGCAGTGTCACACAGGCAGCGGGTTTGGTTTTGGCATATGGTACGACCACAGCCTTTATCGATACAGTGCTATTTATCAGAATGTATGAACAGTATACCTTCTTTGCTATAGCTATTGCATATCTACTGAGAGATTATTGGGATAAGAAACTGGACAAAAGGTTTTATGCGCTGTTTTCATTTATAGCAGTGTTCGGTATGCTCACGCACTATTATTTTTTAATCTATATGTTCTTTGTGTGCGTTACATATGCACTTCATCTTATTTCGAAAAAGAGATATACAGAGCTCAGAAATTGTGTGATCACTGCTGCATGTGACGGAGCGGTATACTTAATTATTTGGCCATATATAATTAAGCATATGTTTAGCAGTTATAGGGGCAGACAGGCGATTCAATCAGCGTCTTCCCTAAGCGGATTGGCAAACGGAATATTCGGTATGTTTAGGGAAATATCAGTTGAGGCATTTGCCGGGGCTATGGTTTTATTTATTTTGCTGATTCTGATTTTGGCAGTAAAAAGGTACAGAACCAGTAAATTTAAGTTTTCATATAATGTTGCATTGTTTGTCAGCGCAGTTTTATATACCTGTGTTGTAGGGAAAATAGCACCTTTTATTGATTACAGATACGTATCACCTGTGACATTCATATATTCAATGATTGTGTTTATGGCAGTTGTCGAGGCGGTGAGCAGTTTTAAAATGAAAGTCAAACCGGAGCTGATAGCTGTGATAATACTATGTGCACTTAATATTGCAGGCATGGCATCCGCCGGATTCACTGTTCCAAAAGATTATTATTCTGACGAAAAGCTTATGGATTTTGAAGAAGTTAAGGGAAAAGACTGTGAAGTATATATAGATGCAGAATGGGAGTCTCTGGTTTTCTTTCAAAAACTACAATATGCTAA
>JAEEGL010978063.1_pt1 | contig 23065 bp, 15 predicted proteins | sample 9134231 | NCBI WGS metagenome assembly JAEEGL01 (sample SAMN16246548, study PRJNA631951) | gut metagenome | biome: gut microbiome; feature: rumen; material: fiber-attached | host: Bos | place: Iran: Karaj | collected 2018-10
AGTGAATAGTTATGAAGAAGGAGACTTGGAAGACGATTATTCAGGTGGTGATTAGCATTTTGACGGCGGCACTGACCGCGATGGGCACCACGTCATGCATGGGACAAGGGCCGTTCTAAAAAAATGGTGGACTCTCCTTTCGGGGAATCCATCGTTTTTTTATGATGATAAAAGTATTTCTTTTATGAAAGTCCGAGCAGCGGCTTGAGGTCATCCTCCTTATGCAGTATATAAACCGTGGTACCGAGGAATGCCAGAAAGAGGAAAATGATGCACATCTGTGCGCGCTTAGGACCAGACTTCCTGACAGGAACGGTAGCGCTCTGCAGCGTGGTGAAAGCCGGCGTTGCCTGCTGAACTTTGGCCTCGGCAGCCAATAATTGTGCAGACACCTGCTGATAGGCGTTATACTGCAGTTGCATCTCATTTTCCAACTCGGTCTGACGCTGACGCACAGACTCAAGCAAGATGTCCTGGTTGTGGTCTACGAAGTCGGCATACATGCGGCGAGCCTTGTCGTAACGGGCTTTGGACTCCTTATATAACATCTGATTGTACTCTAAATCAACACGAGCCTTTGAGGTGCGGTAGCTGGTAATGAAGTTCTGCAGACGGTTCTTAACCGTGTCGGCCATCGTTGCACAGATAACAGCATTCTGGTCGGTAACGTTGATGGTAATCACCATCGTCTTCTTGTCGACGTCGCAAACCACCAGTTTATCGAGCGCATTGACAATCTGGGTCTGTTTCTTTGTCAAGCGGAAAGGATCAATGTTTTCCTTTTCTTCCTTTTTTTTGTCTACAAACAAACCGACGACAGCTTTGATGGTACCGCTAATGGCTGACGACCACCATGGCTTCTTCTGTTCCTTGCTCAGATAGTCGTAGTAGGACATGGTGCGGTCTTTCTCGCCTTTCTTTTTGTTGCCCTCAATGGTTACAGGAACGTCGAAGAGCGTAGTCTTGAAGTCAGTAGAGTTCACCAGCTCCGGATAGAGTGTAGGGAACAACGCTTCAGTGCCCATACCAGCAGAACCAGTGCCGAGGTTAATACCAAAACTACTGGCCAATGACATCAAACCACCTGTAGAACGAGAACTGGAGAGCTCAGGACTCAGCTTGACGGTACAGGAATAAAAATTGGGTTTTCCTAACGCATAGATTGCTGCCAGAACAAATGCCACAGGTAGCACCTTGTAATACAGCTTCTTATGCTTCAGCAAATCCTTGAATATTTTACCGAAGTCTATTGATGACTCCTCAGCTTCTATTTGTTCAATATTCTCCATATCGTATAAGTGTCAAATAAATGTATTCTTTTTCAGTCTGCAAAGTTACTAATTATATTTGAAAAACAAAAGAATAAAACGATAAAATGATTAAATAAAGGCTGTTTCAGCGATTTTTATGGTTTATAAACCAACGATGAGTCAGAAAATGATACATCAGAAGAGCAACGGCGGTAATGGTCAGACCGGTGTAGAACAACAGGTCGCGACAATCGTAGAACAGGCCATAGCCAAGACCAAGACCGAGGGCAAGACCGGTTTCCCACCCGAGGAAATACGTGCTCTGCGACGTGCCGCGCTGACAATGACGGCTCAGCTTCACAAAGAACAGCAGGAAGCGCGAACTGACAATGCCTACGCCGGTACCCATGAGCAGCGGTGCCACAGGACTCTGCGGATAGATGAGCAACACCAGTTGTGACGCCAGCATCAGGATGAGTCCGCTGATAATCTCGCTCTTCAACTCGGCATCGCGGAACACAAAGCGCTGGGCCAGCAACGCCAGCAGGAAACCGCTCATCATGAGGGCATAGAACACCAGTGACAATGGTTGAGTGAGCACCAACCCCACGACCGTGCTAATCAGCAAGAGATTGAAAAACAGCAGACTGCCGCTGGGCAGGAAAAACCTGTCGAGCGAAAGCGTGCTGATAAACTCGTCGGGTGTGCGGAACGGGAACGACACACGTGCAATGAGCAATATGCTGATGAAGGCCAAAATACCCGAAGCAAAGAGGACGGGCGTGATTGGCGAGAGAGGACAGCCAAGGAACTGCAGGTACTTGTTGACAGGCAGCAAGGCCAAGGCCAGCCCTGCCAAAGGCCCTAACGATAGGGCAAAACGCGCGAACCACGCTGCCCCGAAATTGGCCTCGGTACGTTGGTGCGACTCGCATGTGTCAATGATGAGCGTTGACGACAGCACCATCTGAGCCAGTCCGAAGGCTGCACCCAGAGCGACACGCTGAAATATCGCACGCGGGAAGGACGTCAGCAAGCTGAAGTAGCCAAGCGCCAACACGTTAATCGCCAATGCCGCAATAGCCCAAATACATACCACATTGCGACGGTAACGCTGAACGAGCCATGAACACGTCGGCCCGAACACATAGAGTCCAAGGGCAAAGGCGGCCATCGACAGACCCGTTTCTGCCGGTGTCAGCTGCTGTTCGGCCATCAACCACTGCGGGAAGGTGGGAATCAGCATGTAAACGGACATCGTCAGCAACAGGTCGGCTATGACCAATAGCCAGAACTCGTGGTGCCAGAGACGAATATGTATAGGAGTCGTCTGATTGTTCATTAATAGGATTCCGATTCGTTGGGGAAGTCACCGCTCTTAACATCGTTGACATAGCTGCCGACGGCATCCGTGATGACCTCGTTCAAGTTGGCATAACGACGCAGGAAACGGGGCGAGAAGCCCTGAGTCATTCCCAGCATATCGGCCACGACCAACACCTGACCGTCACAGCCGTTACCGGCACCGATACCGATTGTTGGCACGCTGATTTCGCTGGTGACACGGGTAGCCAACTGTGCAGGAACTTTCTCCAGAACGACACCAAAGCAACCCGTCTCGGCCAACAGCTTAGCGTCGGAAATGAGTTTCTCGGCTTCGGCTTCCTCCTTGGCACGAACGGCGTAGGTGCCGAACTTATTGATGCTCTGAGGGGTCAGTCCCAGATGACCCATCACGGGAATGCCTGCATCGAGAATACGTTTGACGGTGTCAATAATCTCAACACCACCCTCCAGTTTGAGGGCATCGCAACCACTCTCCTTCATGATGCGGATAGCGTTCGTCACACCCTCGGCAGCATTGACCTGATACGAGCCGAACGGCATGTCGCAAACCACCAGCGCACGGCTGACGGCACGAACCACGCTCTTGGCGTGATAAATCATCTGGTCGACGGTCATGGGCAATGTGGTCTGATTGCCAGCCATCACGTTCGAGGCCGAGTCGCCAATCAAGATGGCGTCGACGCCTGCCTTATCTACAATACCAGCCATCGTGAAGTCGTAGCTGGTGAGCATTGAAATCTTTTCGCCCTTCTGCTTCATCTCCATAAAGCGGTGGGTCGTAACCTTGCGGTTGTCTGAAACTAAATATCCTGCCATAATAACAATTAATGCTTTACTTATTTAAAGTTGTGTGTAATCTTTAATGACTTCGTCGGATAACGGCGCAATGGACTCGGCACTGTTCGTCGTTGCCAAGCCGTAGACGTACATGCCTGCTGCCCTACCCGACTTCAAACCGTTGAACGAGTCTTCGAACACCACGCTCTCGTCGGGTGTCACGCCCAACCGTTCTGCAGCCTTCAGATAGCAGTCGGGATCGGGCTTGGAGCGTTCGAAATCCTCGGAAGTGAGGATGGCGTCGAACAAGCCTTTAAACTCAGGGTGAGCATGATAGACGGCTTGCATCTTGGGTTGGTTGGAGCTGGTTACCACGGCTGTCTTCACGCCCTGACGGCGAAGGGCCGTGATATACGTGAGGAAACCGGCAATATAGTCGTACGACATCTGTTGCTCGAACCGGTTCAGACGTTCGGTAATAACTGCCTGCTGTGGCTCAAGGGCACCGGAAAACCAAGCGTCGTAAATCTGAACCAGCGTCTGACCCTTGATTTCATTTTCCAGCCCGGGGTGCTCGGGATGATACTCGCGACACTGTTGTCCCCAGAACACGGAATATTGCGGTTCTGTATCGAAAACAACACCATCCAAATCGAATAAAGCTGCCTTAAATTTCATTTCTTTTCTCATTTTGCGGGTGCAAAGGTACGAATAAGTGAGAGAAATACCAAATTTATTTGAGGATTTCCGAACGTGAGTACCTTCTCGCGTAGCGAAAAGGTAGTGCAAATCGAGCGAAAAACCAAATTTATTTGGATTTTTCACTATATATTCATGACTCCACAATGCGGACATTTGCCCTTTTCGCGCATCGGTTCACCGCAATTGCCACAATGATAGCGCGAATGAGTGAAATAGTAATAGCGCCACAAGGCATAGGCAAAATAGGCTATCAGAAGCAGGTAGCCAATATAGTATAAGGTCAGAATGCTAAACACGACGTAAAGAACCGCGCAAACGGCACCCAACCCAAGCAGATAAAGGAAGGCATCGGAGGCGGAGAGGCGTCGGATGGCGTCGTCTAAAGCAGCAACGCCAATAATGATAATGGCCCAGACGGAAGCGACAAAGAGTCCCAGCACGAAGGGCAGGTTGAAGGGATTGAGCGACGGATGGAAATAGTAGTGCCGCCACTGCTCGGCCCCGAAGTTCTGGATGGTGGCATAGAGCGTTGCCGACGAAGCCACCAGCAGGCAAAGCAGCGTCGGATAGAAGGAGTCGATGTCGTTGAAGTGAACGATGTAAGCCTTGCGGCGCAACAACTTACGCATGGCGTAGGCACTGCCAAAAACCACACAAAGCGCGAGGAACACCAGCAAGTGGGTATTAGAGAAGACATCGATGAACTGCGAGATAGGGTCGTCGGGCGATACGGCCGCCAGCAGTTCACTCTCGCGAACCCAGCCTTGCGTAACCTGGTCGCGAGCCACCTTGACCCACACGGAATCTATCGAGTCCGTCGGAACGGTCTTGATGTCGGCAACCACAATGCGCTGGTCTTTAGTGACATACATCGTGTCGAAAGCCATATCGCCAAAATTATCAGCTAAAGGAAGTTCTGAGTGTACGAGGAAGTTATAGTTCTGAGTGTAGTGGTGCGTTGTCGAGAAAGAGATGGAATCGAGTTGTTGTTTGCTCAGGTCCCAAGCGTCAGGCGACTGCTGTCCGTGGTTGTAACAGGCGCACAGCAACAAAGTCGCTGCGCTAAATGATAAATAATAAATGATAAATGATAAACCCACCAGCCGATGAACCAGCCGATGAAGCGCATTGCCATTGCACACATTCTGAACGCTTATTCTATCATTTGTCATTTATCATTTTTTATTTATTATTTAGGGCGAAGCCCGCATAAACGTTCATTTGACAATTCTTGCAATCGAACTCGAGACGGAACAGACGGCCGTCGCCCAAACGCAGGAACAGCGGCTCGCGCCATTCACCAGTCGAGTGCTCGGCGGTTTGCCCGCCGAGATTTTTCCGGCAACGGCCCAACGCATAGCGCAAACAATGGCGACACTGCATCAAAGGCCCATCGCCGCCTCGCAACTCATAGGCGGTCAAGTCGTCGGCATGATAGAACGCGCGCGCCTGCTGGTTGGCGATGTTGTAGAGATAAGGAAAGGCATAGGAATGCGGAGGGGCAGATTGGGGACGGTTCTCCTGGGTCATAGGCATGACACAGCGAGAACCATCCCCGTTAAGAGATTCCCCGTTAAGCGCTGCCACCAGTTGACGGCGCAACTCGCTGAGCACGCTATTTGGTACGAAGAAATTGAAGCCATTATCGAAGGTAACATCTGAGCACTCGTAGATGGTGCCACCGAGCTTCGACAACTGGCAACAGATATTTTCTTGCTGCGGTTTCTGAGCCGTCTGATGTTCGCAAACCACACTGACCGTCAATTCATTAGCCGAAAGACTGAAACCGTCATCGGTTGCAGAAAGTCGCATAGAGACTGGTATCTTGCGTTCGGCAGTAGGACGCGACAGCTGGCGTTCGAACTCCTGATCATAATTACGATATAGCGCCATACCGGAACGCAGATTCGAGGGCATCTGTAACGGAAAAAGACGATTGCCCTGTGCACGATTGACGCGGAATCCCTCCAGCTCGCGGTCGGCATTGATAAAGCAAAGACCGTCGCCATTGGCAAACGAGGCAGTACCCGCCACATTGAACGAATCGCGACGCAGCTCCTTGACGGTGCCCACAAATTCGCCCATAGCCTTGGGCGTGTCAGGCGAGAAGATGTCCGGCTGCCGACCATGCAGGAAATACGTGGTAAAGCCACGATTGAACGTCTTCTTCAAGTTGGGTTGGAAACCGTACGTCACCCTACCCTTCGAGGCACGGCAATACGTTTGAGGCTGCTTGGCAATAATGGCGTCGAGACGTTGGCTGTAGGCTGCAACGACATTCTTGACATAAGTAACGTCCTTCAGACGACCCTCAATCTTGAACGAGCAGGCTCCCGCCTCAATCAACTCTTCCAAATGTTGCAGCTGGTTCAAATCCTTCAGCGACAACAGGTGACGCTGATGTTCAAGTTCGCGACCGTCGGCATCAATCAAATCGAACTTCATACGACAGAACTGCGCACACTCACCACGATTGGCTGAACGCTGAAAGCAATGCTGCGAGGCGTAGCAAAGGCCGCTATAGCTGACACAGAGCGCACCGTGAACAAACACCTCGAGTTCGACGTCGGGTACTTGGCGATGAATCTCGGCAATCTCGTCGACAGACAGTTCGCGAGCCAAAACCACACGGCGGAAACCAAGGTCGCGCAACCAGCGAACTTTCTCGGGTGTACGGTTGTCGGTCTGCGTTGATGCGTGTAATGAGAGTGAAGAATTCTTCACCTTTAATTCTTCATCTTTCACCTTTAATTTTTCATCTTTCATCTTCAGCACAGCCATGTCTTGCACCAAGATGGCATCGACGCCAGCATCAGTCAACTCACGAAGAAGTTGCTGGGTGGCTTGCAATTCATCGTCATAAATGATGGTGTTGACGGTAACGTAGACTTTTGCACAGAACTGATGAGCATGCTGACAAAGCGTGCGAATGTCGCTGATGCTGTTGCCCGCAGCAGCACGCGCACCAAAACGCGGAGCACCGATGTACACCGCATCGGCACCGTGATCGATGGCTGCGATGCCACACGCCAGATTCTTGGCAGGAGCCAACAGTTCAAGTGTTCTCACCTCTTATTTAATCTGATTGATATCGTAAGGCGTCTCCTGATAAACGTAATAGTTAATCCAGTTGTTGTAAAGCAGATTTGCATGAGCCCGCCAAGTAACCAAAGGACCAGACGTCGGGTCATCGTTCAGATAATAATGCTTGGGCAAGTCTACATCGTCACGAATGTCCTTATCGCGCCGATATTCAGTGTCGAGGGTGTTTGGCGCATATTCCAAGTGACCTGTGATAAAGAATTCGCGTCCGTTGCGAGCCATCACAATGCTGACACCACTGTCGGGTGACTCAGCAATCAGCTTCAGTTCCGGATTGGCAAGGATATCGTCGCGATGCAACTCCGTATGACGACTATGCGGCATCTGGAACACATCGTCAAAGCCACGGAAAATGGGCAGCTGCGGTTCCAAAGTATATTGCGGGAAAATGCCGAACATCTTCTTGCACAACGGATACTTGGGAACACCGTAGTAATAATAGAGTCCAGCCTGAGCTGCCCAACATATATATAAGGTACTCGTAACGTGCGTGCGCGCCCACGCGAAGATGTCTGTCATCTCGTCCCAATAAGTGACATTTTCGAAGTCCAGTTGTTCGACAGGAGCACCCGTGATAATCATGCCGTCATACTTCTCGTTGCGCATAGACTCGAAGTCGCGATAAAACAACATCATATGTTCGATAGGCGTATTCTTGGGCGTGTGGCTCTTCAGCTTCATGAAACTGATTTCCAACTGCAAAGGCGTATTCGACAACAGGCGAATCAGGTCGGTCTCTGTCGTAATCTTCAGCGGCATCAGATTTAGAATGACTATCTTCAGCGGACGAATATCCTGCATATGAGCACGAGTATCGTCCATTACGAAGATATTCTCATGCTTCAGCAACTCGATGGCTGGTAATCTGTCAGGTAATCTTAATGGCATAAGCTGTTATTCTACGTGAAAGACACAAACAGAGACGTTATCGAAGCCACCAGCCTCAATGGCTGCCTCGCAAAGGCCATTGGCTGTACAACCTTCGTTCATCAGTTTCTCAATGTCATCATCAGGAACCATATCGTTCAAACCATCTGAACACAGCATATAGGTGTCGCCTGACTGGAAGTCATTTGTAAACTCGAAAATATCGAGATACGAATTCTTACAACCTGCACCGATGCAATTGGTAATGATATTGGAGTGCTTCTTCTCGCCACTGGCATTGATGAGCGAGTGGTCTGTAGTCAACTGAAGCAGTTTGCCGTCGCGAAGACGATACAGACGGCTGTCACCGCAGTTGAGCCAGAAATACTTGCCGCCATAGTAAACAACAGCCACCAGTGTGGTGCCCATATCAAGCAAGGCCGGATCGGAATGGCCCTGACGGTTTATACTGTTGTTGATGGATTGCAGCCATTCCATCATCGTCTCGTCAAATTCGCAAATTGACATGCCACGGGGAATGTCGCTCACAAAAAACTTCAAGCTATTGAGGGTCTGCTCGCTAGCAACCTCGCCAGCACGATGACCACCCATGCCGTCAGCAAGGGCAATGACAAAACGCTCGGTATTTTCCGTCATAAATTCCGTCTGATAAGCGTCACTACGCACAAATTTGTCATAAGCAAAAACCATGTCCTCGTTGTTGCTTCTAACGTTCCCAACGCGACTGGCTGCTGTTAAAGTAATTCTACTCATACTTCATGAAAAAATCTTTTCCTAAAAACAATTAATATGTAACATCTGTTAATTCACACTGACCTGCAAGTTAATGTTGGCAAGCGTCACGATATCGCCTTGTTTGAGAGACATCGGTACATCGGGAAGCAAGTCACGCTGGTTCAGCTTGGTACCATTGGACGAGTGCTTGTCTATGATGCACCAACCCGTATCGGGTTTATAGATGAGCTGAGCATGAACACCCGATATAAACATATTGCCCTCGAACAACTTCTGATAAGGACCTTGACGGCGACCGATGACAGCACCATTGACACCCGTCATACGAATGTCGAGCGACGGGTTGTAGAGGGTCAGTGACGGGATACCACTCCTGACAGCAACAGGCTGTTGGGGTTCATCGGGTTCAACACCACGAATGGAAGCCTGCGTCACCTGATTGAACGGCAGGTTGGCTGCATTCATAGCGGCTGAGGCCATTTTGGGAGCCTGATTTGCCTGCTGCTTGTCGACCTCATCGGAACTAACCATCAATCCACCGCAATGCGTGCAACGACGGCCCTTGCCAACACGTCCGCAGTTGGTACAATAAGCCAACTCCTGACCACACTGGTCACAAAAGTGTGATCTTTCTTCTATCTCTTCTTTACAACTTGGACAGATTATCATATATCTTCTTTAATATCTTCTGGCATAATCAATTGATAAGTCTCTGGCGTCACTTCCGACTGATCCATCTGGCTCACGCGCATAGAGAGCTGCTGTATGGTTGCGTCGAGCATATTTCGCATCTCACGGGCATTACCGAAGGAATCAGACTTGTTGACCACGATACGACAGATGAGGTCCATAAGCTTGAACTCAGCCTCGGGCGACAACTTGTAATTGTCCTTCTGTGCCATCTTCTTGTAAATAGCCAACAGTTCGTCCTCATTATAGTCGTCAATATGCATTTTGTGAGAGAAACGGCTGGCCAATCCAGGATTAACGGCCAAGAAGGTTTCCATTTCGTCCCTATAGCCTGCAGCAATAACAACGAACTTCCCGCGGTCGTCCTCCATACGTTTCATTAGCGTATCAATAGCCTCCTTGCCATACTGGTCGTTCTCAGACGAGAGCGTATAAGCTTCGTCAATAAACAAGATACCGCCCATTGCCTTATCGCAAATATTATTGACGATCTTTGGCGTTTCACCCATATACTTACCAACCAAGGTAGCACGGCTGGCCTCAATCACACGACTGGTAGGAAGAATCTCCATTGCCTGTAGAATTTCACCCATTTTGCGAGCGACCGAAGTCTTACCAGTACCGGGATTACCTGTCAGGATGAAGTTCATAGACATCTGCTGAACCTTACCAGCACCCATAGCGGCACGCTGCTTCATGAACATGCTCTGTACGGCCAAGCGACGAATCATATTCTTCACAGAACGCATGCCGATGAACTCGTCGAGTTCGTTGAGAACCTCGTCGAGCGGACGAGCCTTCTCGCTCTGGGCCACCTCGAGGTCGGCACTTGTAATGCGGTACATATCCTCGTCCTTGAAGTCGGGATTGCCCATCATCTCTACAAGACGCTGACTCTGCTTCTCGACAGCCTGATCGAAAATCTTCCGCGCCTCGCGGGCGTTGCCGAAATTCTTGTCGCGACGAAGATACAACTGCTCGAACTGACGATGGATTGCTCCCTGTGTTTCTTCGTCAACAGTGAAGTTCTTACCCTTACACAAGTTGAGGAATATCTGGGTAAGTTCGTCGGGTGTATAGTCGTCGAAATGGATTGTTTGCGTAAAGCGACTCTTCAGACCAGGATTGGTATCGATAAAATCATGCATGTTGTCAGTATAGCCGGCAACGATACAGATGAACTTACCACGGTCATCCTCCAAGCGTTTAAGCAATGTATCAATAGCTTCAGCGCCGAAGGAATCCTGATCGTTGGACTTCAGCGTGTACGCCTCATCAATGAACAGCACACCGCCCATTGCTGAGTCAATGAGTTGGTTGGTCTTAATTGCCGTCTGACCAGCAAAGCCTGCAACCAACTTAGAACGGTCGGCCTCGACCAACTGACCACGTGAAAGGATGCCCAACGTACGGAAGACATCCGCCATAATACGAGCAACAGTAGTCTTACCAGTACCAGGATTACCTGTGAACACATAGTGCTTGCCTTGGAACGTATTTGTCTCGCCACGACGAATCTGCAGATTGAGGAAGGCTGCCAGGTTGGATATCTCCTTCTTAACAGCAGCCAAGCCAACCATGCCATTGAGTTTAGCCAGACATTCGGTATAGTCGACGGTCTTGGGAGCCTCGTAAGGAATATCGGCTACGTCGATCGTCATCAGTTGCTCGTTGGAGAGTGTCGAGATGTCGAGTCCTCTCATACGCTCAGCCTGTTTCGTACAAATCTTCTCGAACAGCTGACGCATGGTTCGACCATTGGCGAAGTCCTTGTCGCGCGAATTGTACAACTCAGTAATCATCTTCAGCGTCAGTTCCTTGGCTTCAGGTGTGAACTGATACTTCTTGTCGCTGGCAAAGACTTCCATAATCTGGAAGAGCTGATCAGGATTGTAGTCTTCAATATTCAGGAAATAGCTGAAACGACTACGAACGCCAGGATTGATACGGAACAAATTCTCCATTTCCGTACGATAACCAGCAGCAATAACAATGAACTTACCGCGGTCGTCCTCCATGCGCTTCATGAGTGTCTCGAGAGCCTGGGTGCCCTGCTGGTCGCGCTCACCACCATTGCTGAGTGGTACGAGCGTATAGGCTTCGTCAACAAAGAGGATACCACCCATTGCCTTGTCACATAAGCCATCGACGACCTTAGGTGTTTCACCCTGATAAGGACTTACCATCTTTGAACGGTCTACCTCAACCACATGACCACTATCCAGATAGCCGATTGCTTCCATAATCTCACCTAACTTACGGGCAATGGTCGTCTTACCTGTTCCTGGATTACCTGTAAGCACGATATGGATGCCTGCCTTCTCCTGTTCACCCAATCCACGCTGTGCACGCTGGACATTATTATGAACAGTATATGCAATCTCGCGAACGGCTTTCTTCACCTCGTCCATACCGATATAGTGGTCGAGGTCGCTTAAGATGTCGTCCAAAGAACGCTCCTCTGGTACATAGCCACGGATATCCGATTCCTCGACCAACGACGCTTCGGCACCACGACTGATAAATGACGTAAAGATGTCTTCTGCAGTCTTGACAGCCAAATGGGCATAACCGAATGTGTCGTCTTTGATCTTTACCTGATATTGGAAATAGCGAAGCAACTTACGCTCGGCCTCAGGCGAGTAGGCAGAGATACCGTATTTCGAACGTAGCTCCTGCTTACAGATGTCGCATAACTCCGTATAACTGGGAGTAGGCAGACGGAACATGTACTTGAAACGGTTCTGCGCAGCCGGATTGGCAGACAGGAAATCATCGAGGCCCTTGGGCAGACCAGCAATAATGACAATAGGATTCTCATCCCACTTGTCCATCTCGACAAATAGCTTGTCGAGCGGATTCACCTGATTGGAATAGCGGTCTGGTAACAGCTTCTGAACATTATCGAAAAACAGGATACCGTCTTTGGCATTCTTGACGTTCTCATCCCATTTCTCCACAAAGCGCTGGTAGTCGACAGCGTCAACCATTGTCAACTTGGGTTTCTCAATAATCTTGTGCTGAAAGAAGTAGTCGCGAATCACCTCAGCCAATGCTGTTTTACCTGTACCTGTCTCACCGATAATAATCGTATTCACACTCAGGCGTACATTCATGACATCCTTGCGGGAATGGAGATAGGTATAGGTATCAACAACTGTTTTCAGCTGCTTCTTAACCTCTTCAAGCCCCACCATTCGGTCGAGTACATTGAGAGATACAAGTGGGTGTCCACACCACTTACAGAACTTCGCTATCGAGCGGTTTTCCTTATGACATTGCTCACAAATCATAACTTATTCTGCATCATTTTTTTTGTATCTGGTCGACAACTTCAGAAGGATTTAACTTCATCTTGTCGAGATCAGACTTATTTTTATTCAACAAGTTCGGACTAAACACAACCAATTCGACTATTAACAAGCCAACCATCAGGCTCCATAGGATGTAATGTATCACGGATTCACCGCTAATTGAGCGAACCTGATTGGCAACATCATCCAGCAAGCCAAACTTTGAGCCTTTGAAACGATAAGACTTTTGCTTGAAAGTGAAATAGAGCGGCTCTAACAGAGTTGACTTGATATCGTGGTCATCCATTACCTCACTCACCAGTTGACTGTCGCTCTTCGTGACGCTACGATAGTCTGTGAGGTGACATATTATAATATATATTAAGGTAATAACCACGATAGCTGGTACAAACAAACTTGGGAAGGCACCATTTACATAGCGCAGGGCCATGACAGGCAACCAAGAGGACAGATAACCTACCAATCCCCATAAACTGGACATGACAAAGCCATAACCTCGGAAGTAGGCTCGTGACGCCAATATCAATGCCGTCGCACCACCAACAGGAATGCCAATTGTCAACATCGGATGTTGCAATATATAATCTCTGGAGGGAACACCGAAGATAATCACTAACGCCAGCCATACTACGCACAACGCAAAGAAGGCTCCACGCCATATTTGTTCCTTACGCTTAGCCTGGAAATAGCTTTGACGTACTTCCTGATACTTGTTGGCTGTCTGCTTGCGGGCATCACAGAAACGTTTGTAATATTTCTGATTAGCATCAATCTCACCCAACTCATTAAGCCATTCTTCCAACTTATGCTCATAACTATAAGTTTCCAGGAATTCGTTATGCGGATCTTCGTGATAGAAAACTGACATCCACTGGCAGAACGAACCACGCTTGATGGCTGCCAACAACTGTGGACGATAGGCCAGCTTATCCATCTGTTGCGGAGATTTCAGAATGGTGCCGTCTTCCAACTGATAGGAAGGCATAGTTCCCAATATGCGACAGAAGCGATAAGCTGCTGTGCGCAAATCGTAAGCTCCCAGCCTTTCGCGATTATCATCACTCTTCAGGTCGAAACAAGCACGCGCCTGACTGATTTCCTCGAACCAGCCATGCAGTTGGGCGAAATAGAAGAATCGACCATTAGGATCAGTGTAGTCAGACATCTTTTCTGAATAGGCTATATCATCGAGCGACTGCCATCCAATCAATTGCCGAGCCATTACCTCACCTACTTTATAAGGTGTGTCTGCCTCACGTAAGTCAAAAGCGGCTTCACGATCCAAATTATAAAGCACCTTATAGGCTAACGAGCGTGAAGGCTTTTGGTCTTGAATCATGATGCGCAGAGCTTCGCAGGCCATATTGTCTTCACGGCAATACATCCACGACAGCAAGCGTCCATCAGTCAGGCTGTCCCACTCGTCGTCACTACAGTTTTCATATCCAAACGAGTGAGAAATCTCTTCTACCGTACTTGATGGGAATTTGGCAAGGAACGGTATCTCACGGTCTATTTCGTAGACCAGCCGGAGCACGGCCACACGTCCGTCAAACTTCTTGTCGGACGGGAAATAGCTGCGCAGGCGATTGACATCTGCCTTAGTATGCGATTCGAGATAAAGGAACAAACGGTCATTAGGATTGACCAGCGACAGAGCATATTCCTCCTGATAGCTTAACACAGAGATAGCCAAACTATGAATGTCGTCACACTTGTTGCCCTTGATGTCCTCGTAAGGATATGTGGGTTCCATCACGTAAGCAGCAGCCATCAGTCCTGCCTTTTGATCTGCTGGGTAACGATTAACGACAATATCCTTTACAGCAGAACTCAGTTTCACGTTACCACATTGCTCCAGCCAACCGGCAATGCGTCCGTTGTAGAGATAGCTGCATGCCAGACGCTCATTATCGAGCAACAAAGGAATTAATTCGTGCACATTATCTGCTACCAGGTTACGCTCTGGGTCAACGACAAAGCTACGGTACTTGAGTAATGGTGACGAAATATCTACATCCACATCTTCACCAAGGAACCAACGTTCTACTTCCTCATAGCCCCAACGGCTCTGCGGATTAACAGCCGTCAATCCCTGAACAATCATCTTGACACGTTCAGGAAGCTCGTTGATGCGTGGCAGTCGTCCTTCATTCTTCTTGCGCATCATGACGCGCTCGTTCTGGCTCAGAGGATTTTCACCCATCCAAAGCGACATCAGCGTGATACCCAACGAATAGAAGTCGACGGCAGGCGTGATTTCCACCTCACCGTCAATAACGTCATTATACATCTCAGGGGCAGCATAAACTGGTGTTCGAGCCTGTGTGGTACGATGAAGCTTCTCGTCATTTTCCATCACACTCGAAATACCAAAGTCGCCCAGCACGATTTCCTTGTGCTTTGTGTCGCGGAAGAAATAGTTACCTGGTTTGATATCTTTGTGAATCACGTTGTTCTGATGGCAGTAAGCCAAGGCAGCAGCGGCTTGTAAGGCAATGCGTCTGAACTGATTGAAATCGCCATCCAAGTCATAATCACTTAACGTACCTCCACGCAGATACTCCATTAGTTCATAGTCGCGATTCTTACCGTCAACATAGGTTTTGCCATAATCTATGATTTTGACGATCATCTCTAGATTGAAGTTCTGAATGATGCGCATCAGCGTCTTCTTGATGGTGAAGTTGGGATAATATATTTTTAATACCATCTCACCTTCATCACTTGAAACAAGAAAGACTTGTGCTTCACCAGAATTGTCACTAATGCATTTGATGCAATGATATATCCTGCCTTTCAGTATGAAGTCGTCACTTCCTGGTTCATCCTTCATGGCTGCAGACGAATCAGGTCTTACAGTCACTTCGTTATTTGAGGATGCTGCTGAAGAGCGCTGCGGACTGTCTACGCGGATGGTCGCTGTCACATCCGTAGGAGCAGAGCTCTGAGGGTTACTTGTAGGCAGATCGGGTTTACGTATGGTCTCGTCCATATATTTTATTTGTCGTCTTTAATTTCTGCTGTACTATTCTTTCCTAAAACGACCCATTTACCACCAAGATGGGGTTTGGCGCATCCACATGGGCTACTATGCATAGCATGCTTATAGTTGCAAACCCATGCCAGTCGAACACCAGTTGGTTTACAAGCCATAGCATAGTTACGGGCCTTAACAGGCGATGCCGAAGGGGGCACAGCCAGTTTATCGAGAATGGCTGAAAGCATCTTGACCTTAATGGCTTTTTGCTCTTCTAACTCTTCTTTCGTCATTCTGTTTGATTCCACCTTTGGAATTACTGGGAAGTCTACGCCTTCATCTTGTGCTAGCAGGGTAAGCACACGTTCACGCAGCTTCTGGCAATTCTGCTCGCGCGCAATATCGCGCTCAGAAGAATATGGCAGAGCATTCTCCAACTTCGAGAAATCCTGAACTATTTCCAATAACTGCTGGTAGTCAGGATTCTTTTGCAACTGTTTCACCATCAGCTTGGCTTCTTCTGTCAGCGCCGTTCCACACTTCTTACAGAAAGCAAAATCATTCAGCGAGTGACATGTGGGACACACCAAGCCGCCCTTGGGACTTCCACATTCAGGACAGTAGGCTTCATTACCTGACAAGTGAGCTCCACAGAAAGAGCACACATCCTGACGTATATAATGATGGCAAACCTCACAGAAATCTGCATCAGGGTCAATCTCTGCGCCACAATGAGGACACGTCATCTTACTGATAGGTTGTCCACACTGAGCGCAGAACATAGCTTCTGGCTCATTAATGGCACCACAGAAGGGGCATTTCTTGCCTCCTGCCTGCTGTTGTTGCTGTTGCTGCATCATTTGTTGCACGGGCTGTTCGTTCCTCTGTGGATGAGCCGTTCTTTGCAGCATTTCTTGCGGTCTTGATGTCCGCTCCATTTGTCCGAAATTTGATATATTATCGTTCATTTCCATTGACGATTAGTAATAATTGATGCAAAGATACAACATTTTTATGAAATAGAACAAAAAAACCGCCGTAAATTTCATTTACGACGGCATTTTTTCTTATTTTAACCTAAAAATCACCACAAAGCGAGACGTTTTTCCTTAGGAATGTACATTTTGTCGCCTTCTTTAACGCCAAATGCATCATACCACATATCAATGTGTGGAAGCGTGCCGTTTACTCTCCAACGACCCAAGGAATGAGGGTCGCTTTTGGTGCGATTACGAATCTCTTCTTCTGTGACATTGTTTGCCCATACGCCTGCATATGCCAAGAAGAAACGCTGGTCAGCTGTCAGTCCGTCAATCTCAGGAAGCGGATTACGCTTGGTGGCATTTTTGTAAGCAAACCACGCAACCTGCAGTCCACCATGATCTGCAAGATTTTCACCAAGCGTCAGACGACCATTGGCATTTAAGCCAGGAAGCACCTCAATAGCAGAGAAGAAATCGGCCAGCTTATCTGTACGCAACGTAAAGTTCTTTCCATCTTCTTCCTTCCACCAGTCATGCATATTTCCATCCTTATCGTAACGACGTCCTTGGTCATCAAATCCATGTGTCATTTCGTGTCCGATTACTACACCGATTGCGCCATAGTTAAAGGCATCGTCTGCCGTTGGATCAAAGAATGGAACTTGCAGAATACCAGCAGGAAAGCAGATTTCGTTCGTGGTAGGGTTATAGTATGCATTCACTGTTTGTGGAGTCATATGCCAATCATCTCTGTCAACAGGTTTTCCTGCCGTATGATCGATATGCCAAGCAGTCCAAAAACGACTGCATTCTTTCATGTTATCAAAGTAAGATTTTTTAGCATCAATATTCAAGCCTGACAAATCAGTCCAACGATCTGGATAACCAATCTTCACATAGAACGTATTGAGCTTTAAAAGGGCATTTACTTTCGTCGAATCATCCATCCAGTCCTGGGCAGCAATGCGCTCACCTAATGCAATGCGAAGATTCTCTACCAAGGTCTTCATACGTTCTTTTGAAGAAGCAGGGAAATACTTTTTGACATAGATACGTCCCAATGCTTCGCCCATTACGCTCTGCACCTGATTGGTTGCACGACGCCATAAGGGGTGGTCTTCTTTCTTACCAGAGAACACTTTGCCGTAGAAGTCGAAGTTGGCTTCACGCACAGCATCGTTCAGGTAGCCTGTTGAACCGTCGATAATACCCCACTCCATCATGTCACGAAATTCTGCAGGCGTCATCTTGGCAAACAGTTTATCAGCCGCATCCATAAATGCCGGCTGACCTACAATCATTTCCTGAATATACTGGCTCTTAATGCCTTTGGCATTCATCTGACGCTCCAACTGGAAATGGGGAAATTTGCTGTTAAACTCCTGCAGCGTCATCTTATTGTAATTGGCAATAGGGTCACGCAGTTCCGTACGCGATTTGGAAACCTTGGCCAGTTCCGTTTCAATCTTCATGATGTTCTTCATCTTCTTCTCGGCAACACCCTTCTTGAATCCGAAGAGCTGGAACATGCGGACAATATGCCGCTTGTAGGCATCACGAATCTTCGTAGTTTCTTCGTCATTCTCCAAGTAATACTCTTTCTGACCTAAGGTCAATCCGCTCTGATAGACATTCAGAATGTTCTGCGAAGCGTTCTTGTCATCAGCGCTGATGCCTGCATAGAAGATTTGCGACTCGCCATAAGGCATCATCTCCAGCTGCAGGTCAAAAAGCTGGTCCTTAGTCTTGGCTGCTTCCAATTGTCTGATAATAGGCATCACAGGCGAAATTCCATCTTTCTCCCTGCGCGAAGAGTCCATAGCCAACTTATAGAGGTCGCTCAGTTTCTGTTCGATAGTTCCCTGAGGATAGGTATTCTCTTGCAGTTCCTTCAGGATTCCGTTAATACGTTTGTTGTTGTCCTCAGCCAAACGGTCGAAGCTGCCGTAGCGCGAATAGGCAGCTGGTAGCGGATTGGCCTTCATCCATCCACCACAGGCATACTCATAGAAATCGTCAGCAGCACGCATGTTTTTATTCATATCTGCAAGATTAATGCCAGATTTCAGCTGTGCTTGTGTGCCGACAGTCATCATTCCTAATGCCATCATCATAAATACTTTTTTCATCTTACATTTTATTTAAAGTGTTAATTGTTCCAGTTCTTCTGATAGTTTTTCCCAGCGTTCCACTTCTTCGTCAAGCGCTTTCTTCGTTGAGGTATACTCCGTGACGAACTCCATATTCGAAGCGTTTTCGGGTTTCATCAGCAGCTCGTCAAGCTCTTTCAGCCTGCGTTCCAAATCGTTAATCTTACGTTCCGATTCCTCGACAGCCTTTTCTGCCTTACGCAACTGCTTCTGCTGTTCTTTGTGCTCGGCATACGACTGATTCTTTACTACCGGCTGAGTGTTAGTTCCCTTACTGGGAACTGTTAGTTCCCCTATTGGGAACTGCGAGTTCCCACGCTGGGAATTTTCAAGCTCTCGGAGCTCCGTAATCTGTTTGGTCCTGAGGAAGTCGTAGATTCCTCCCAAATGTTCGCGAACCTTACCGCCTCCGAACTCATAGACCTTAGTCACCAGCCCGTCAAGGAACTCACGATCATGTGAGACGACAATGGCTGTTCCATCAAAAGCCTTGATAGCCTCCTTCAGCACATCCTTCGAGGCCATATCCAAATGGTTGGTAGGCTCGTCCAGAATCAGCAGGTTAACGGGTTCCAGCAACAGACGGATCATGGCCAGTCTACTGCGTTCGCCTCCACTCAGCACCTTGACACGTTTGTCCGATTCTTCGCCGCCAAACATAAAAGCACCGAGTATATCGTTAATTCTCATGCGGATATCGCCTTTAGCCACGTTGTCAACCGTTTGGAAAACGGTGAGGCCTTCGTCTAATAATTGAGCTTGATTCTGAGCGAAGTAACCAATCTGCACATTATGTCCCACCTTGAGATTACCCTCAAACGGTATCTCGTTCATGATACATTTGACCAATGTCGACTTACCCTCACCATTCTTACCGACAAAGGCCACCTTCTCGCCACGCTTGATAGTCAGGTTCACGTGGTCGAACACCACATGATTATAGGCCTTTTTAACGTCTTCGCAGATGACGGGATAATCGCCAGAACGCAAACAGGGCGGAAACTTCAAGTGCATAGCTGAGTTGTCCACCTCGTCTACTTCAATAGGCACGATCTTCTCCAGTTGCTTCACTTTTTGTTGCACCTGGACAGCCTTTGTGGCCTTATAGCGGAAGCGCTCAATGAAGTCCTTCATTTCGGCAATCTCTTTCTGTTGGTTCTCGTAGGCTCGCAACTGCTGTTCGCGGCGTTCCTTACGCAGCACGACATATTCATCGTACTTTACCTTGTAGTCGATAATTTGTCCGCAAGAGATTTCCAGCGTCCTATTCGACACATTATTAATAAATGCGCGATCGTGACTGACCAACACGACAGCCTTTGCAGAAGTGGCCAGGAATTGTTCCAGCCATTGAATGGATTCAATATCCAAATGGTTGGTAGGCTCGTCAAGCAACAACACATCGGGCTTACGCAACAGGATCTTAGCCAGTTCGATACGCATACGCCAACCGCCAGAGAACTCCTTGGTGGGGCGTTCCAAATCCTCGCGGCTGAATCCCAATCCTGCCAGCGTGCGTTCTATCTCGGCCTCATAGTTCTCGGCACCCATCATCATATAACGGTCGTGCTCAGTCGTATATTTCTCTATCAGAGCCAGATAGCTTTCACTCTCATAGTCTGTGCGCTCTGCCAACTGCTGGTTCATCTGCTCCAGGCGCAGTTGCATTTTCGTAATGTCTGCAAACGCCTTCTGGGCCTCCTCACGAACGGTGGTCGAGTCTTGAAGGTTCATGACTTGAGGCAGATAGCCTATCGTCGTATCCTGTGGAACGCTGACAGTCCCGCTAGTCGGCTTTTGTTGACCGCAAAGTATCTTGAGCAGTGTAGATTTACCCGCACCGTTCTTACCCACAAGGGCAATACGATCCTTGTCGTTGACTACGAAACTGGCATTCGCAAACAACGGTTTAACTCCAAATTCTACACGTAATCCTTCTACAGAAATCATATTTTTTTGTATTTGAACTGCAAAGGTACGAATTTTTTTTGTACCTTTGCACAAAATTACATAAAAAGTAAAATGGCAGACGACAAAACACTACGGATGCAACAACTCATCAACGAGTTGAACGAAGCTTCTGATGCCTATTATAACGGGCGTTCCGAGCAGATGACCGACTACGAATGGGACCAGCGTTTCGACGAACTGAAACGGTTGGAGAACGAGACTGGTACCACCTTGCCAGACTCGCCTACGCAGAAAGTTTCCGAAGACACCATCACCGGTCAGAAGGAGGAACACGAGTTTGCCGCTCTCTCGCTGGCCAAGACAAAGCAGGTGGCCGACCTCGTAAAATGGGCAGAAGATCGTCCTATTTGGATTTCATGGAAGTTGGATGGTCTGACGCTTGTCGTCACCTACGATGAGGGGCGACTCACCAAGGTCGTGACGCGTGGCAACGGACACATCGGCACCAACATTACGCATCTCTCGCGCTCCATCAACGGCATCCCTCAAGAGATAAAAGCAAAAGGACATACCGTCATTCGTGGTGAGGCTGTTATCAGCTACGACGACTTCGAACGTTTCGTCATGGAGAGCGGTGAGGACTATGCCAATCCTCGCAACTTAGCGTCAGGCTCGTTGACGTTGAAAGACCCAGATGAAGTGAAGGCTCGCCATATCCAGTGGATTCCCTTTACATTAGTATATACTGAAGAGGACATCGTCTCTTGGGGCGAACGGATGGCTTGGCTTGATGCTCAAGGCTTTACCACCGTGGAGCGCCAATTCTTAGAAGCCCCGTCTCTCCCTACAGTGGAAGGCTGTTTAGCAGGCTTCACCCAAAAGGTCGTTTCCAAGCAGAACCCCTATCCCGTCGATGGTCTTGTCGTCTGTTACGACGATACCGACTACGCGCAGACGGGTTCCGTCACAGGTCATCACGCTACTCGTGCGGGTTTGGCTTTTAAATGGCAGGACGAATCGGCTGACACTATATTAAAGGAGGTAGAATGGTCGTGTGCGGCATCTACGATCTCGCCTGTCGCCATCTTCCAACCCGTCGAACTCGAGGGTACAACCGTCAAGCGTGCTTCGCTCTGTAACATCAGCGAGTGCGAACGTTTGGGAATCGGTGGTCCTGGCACCCAGCTCAGCGTCATCAAGGCAAACAAGATCATCCCCAAGATCATTGCGGTTACCCAGAGCGTCGGCACATTCAGCGTACCGAATGAGTGCCCCGTCTGTCATGCGCCCACCACCATCCGTTATGGTCGCACAGCCACCACTCCCGACGCATCCGCGTCTGGCACTAAGACCCTCCATTGCACCAATCCCGACTGTCCTGCCAAGCAACTCAAGAAGCTGGCACGTTTTGTGTCGAAAGAAGGCATGAACATCGATGGCATCTCCGAACAGACGCTTTCCAAGTTCATCAATTTGGGCTGGATTACGGAGTATGCTGATATCTACGAACTGCGCAGCCACATTCTTGAACTATCACGAATGGAGGGCTTTGGTGAAAAGTCGGCGTCGAACATCATGCGCAGTATCGATAAAAGCCGTGAGGTCGAAGCTCATCGTCTGCTCTATGCCCTCAACATCCCGCTTTGCGGCCTTGACGTCTGCAAACGTCTGCTTTCCGCCTATCCACTCGACGACCTCGTGGTGATGGCCACCACTCCCGCCGCATCAGCGTCGGGCATTACGTCGAGCACTCCAATCGAAGGCGACCTGTTCGCCGATACTGAGGAAAGCGGTTCAGCCACTTTCGAAAGCATCCCAGGCATAGGTCCTGAGAAGTCTGCGCAATTCGTATCGTGGTTCCGCAACCCACAAAATCTTGCCCGCTACCGTCGTCTCCTCACGAAGCTCACCGTCGCTACTCCCGACGTGTCAGCGTCGGGTGACAAGTGTGCAGGCCTCACCTTCGTCATCACTGGCGACGTGCACCACTACAAAAACCGCAACGAGCTCAAAGCCTATATCGAGTCGCAAGGCGGCAAGGTGGCTTCGGCAGTCAGCGGCTCTACGTCCTACCTTATTAATAATGATGTCACCTCCACATCCGGCAAGAACAAGAAAGCCAAGGAGTTGAACATCCCCATTATCTCTGAAGACGAATTTATATCAAAATATCAACAATGACACAGAAAATGAAACGCGCCACGCTCTGCGTACAGGCAGGCTGGCAACCCAAGAA
>JAEEGL011615190.1_pt1 | contig 23065 bp, 21 predicted proteins | sample 9134231 | NCBI WGS metagenome assembly JAEEGL01 (sample SAMN16246548, study PRJNA631951) | gut metagenome | biome: gut microbiome; feature: rumen; material: fiber-attached | host: Bos | place: Iran: Karaj | collected 2018-10
ACGGGCAGCGAGCCTTGAATGACGCCCTCTATACCATGACTCAATTCAAATCGCTTACGAAGGGCATATTTTGCACCACGGGCATAGTCGCCCCAGTGTTTTTCCTTGACTTTTGATGGTGTATTAACATGGAACTCCACATCACCCTCAAATGTTCGTGAAGATAATTTAACAAGGCTATCTTCACGGACATCAAACCACAGGTCAACACCCTTATCTATTGCAAAACCTGTCACCAGTCCATGTTGATGATCAACGTGCGCGCCCAATGGACAAACCCGATATGGTGCAAAAATATGATATTGATAATCCATCTTCCTTAAGTATTACTGATTCTTTTTTATCTCATCCATAGCTGTGGATATTTCCTTCATGCTCACTGCACCTCCCAACATCCTGTAGACATAAAGAGGAGTAATGCAGCCGAAGTCCATAGAACCAGACCGAGCCTCGTCCTCCATGAACTCACGTAAACGCGATACGACATCTTCCATCATACAACTTTCTTCACATATCATTTAAGGATGTCTACATCCGACAATGGTTCATACGCGCCGTTCTTCATTTCCAGAATACACGTTCCCGATTCCAAGGCGCGTACCGTATGCCAAACACCCATTGGAATGATCACAGCCACGTTAAAGCCATTGGGTTCCAATATAAAAGAATCCGAACAGATTCTCTCCAATTCGTCATAGAATTCCACCAGAATCTTTCCTCTCAGACATACCATGACCTCAGAAGTCTTCTGGTGTCTGTGTATTGGCAACTGAGAACCTGGTTCAATCGCATTGAGCATTCTCTGCGAACCATCCATGTCGGAATCCCTAAGATCCATGTTCATTCTCAGTCTTTCCGATGCCTTAGCCTGCTCTGTTAGATTATCAAGTATTGGTTGTGTTATCTTCATTATTTCTAATCTCTATTTCTTCCCCCACTGCGGTACAAACAAATAGCTACAAAACTGCCAAATAGCTCTAATTATTTTCATAGCACCATTTCATCCATTTTGCTTAATTCTACTATATGTAGAATATACCATTAAATACAGCCCATACCCTATCATACAACCAAGTGTATTATGAATAACATCATCGATCTCCGAAAAACCACGCATCATTAAGAACTGGAGTGCTTCGATGGCTATTGAAAGTATACTACCAACGACCATAATTCTCCACCATGTCATAGAAATAAAAGAGCCTCCTAAAAGGAATCCAACAGGTATAAACAAAACTATATTTAAAATGGCTTCCATTATGAATTCATCCTTTCCGTCCAATATTGCTTCATAAGTCCAAAATGGGTGAAAATCATATTTTCGTAATCCTCGTTGATGTCTACTAATAACGGTCAACCAGTACACATAAATAATAAAACAAGAAAATACAATAGTAGAGACGAATCGGAATCCCTTTTTCATATTTTTTTTCATAACCAAAAACTGAGTTTATTATAAGGGACTATATCATTTCAACGCTAGCTTCATTCTCTTTTTCCACCACTGATGCCACAACAAAAACCATGGACTAATCAGCACTTGTGAAGGGAATAACAAAGACAATCGAATATTAGCGACAAAACGCTGGATTACGTATACAAGTTTATTAGTAGAAAATCTTCCATAGTGCATGGATTCCTTTAGAATAGCTCTTCCTATCTTTTCATTAGATTCAACCACTATCAATTCTGGATCTAGTCCAAGGACTTCTTTCATGATCCACATGATACCACGTGCGTATTTCAAAACCTTAAATTCCTTCAACAATGTCACGACTCGTTCTTTATTCTCCACAGGCAATCTTTTCTTCAACAGATAGTAATAATCAACAAACTGTTTGAAGTTATTTCTTGTTGAAAAGAAATGAGCGTACATATGCAGAATTTGATAAACAACATTAAAATCATCTGTCAAGCATCCTATCCTCGTTCTCTCAAATTGAACATAATTGCCAAACTGTATGTCTAAGACAGTATTGATATATTTTTGAAGTTTTCTGTCTATAAACCAATTGATAAGATATATCGGTCGATAATGAACCTCCACTGACACATCTTCAAACACTGTCATATTAACATGGTGAATAGAATAGTGAGCATCAGGACATTCTTTTAAAACTTCATTAATAACACCTCTTTTTTCTCCATTTACCCATATATCAATATCACCCGGGGTACGGAGCTCAGGCATGGGATACATTAATCCGTTTGCCTGTCCTTTCAAAATAACACTTTTATACCCTTTAGTTTCCCACCACTTGACAACAGCTAGAAGCCTTTTGTTTGTTATAATATTTTGGCTCTTTATGCTCTCTACAGCACCTATCCACTCATACAGAATCTCTGACGGAATCTTTTTATTAGAACGCTCCAGACCATGAAATACTATGCCCATAATACCATGACGCTCGCAGAAAAGGAAAAAATCCTGCCAATCTATTTTGTCACAGTTATCAGGTATCGGCTTAATATCATCCAGCGCAAACCTGATAAAATCTCGATAGGCTTCTTTCATAGTAAGATTCAAAAATCAGGAAACCTAAAACTCGTTCTTGCTAAGGGTGTCTCCGTTAAGAACATATTCTCTTCCACATTCGCACTTCAACGTTTCCCCCAATCGCTTCCCGCATTCACAAACCCATCCAATCTGTTTAGCAGGAACTCCGACCATTAGCGCATAGTCCTTTACATCCTTTGCTACAACTGCTCCAGATCCAATCAGCGCGCTTTTACCCACCGTATGACCGCAAACCACTGTGCAATTAGCACCAAGCGAAGCGCCTTCTTTAATAAGAGTCTTAGCATATACTCCATGAACGGGGAAATGTGCGCGAGGTGTGATAACATTTGTAAACACGCATGAAGGCCCACAGAATACATTATCTTCAATCTCTACACCTTCGTAAACAGAAACATTATTCTGTATGCGAACACCATTACCTATACGAACATTATTACCAATATTTACATTCTGGCCTAAAGAACAATTTTTGCCTATTACAGCACCTTTCTGAACGTGTGAAAAGTGCCAAATCTTGGTCCCCTCTCCAATTTGTACGTCATTATCCACATAGCTGGATTCATGAACCATATATTTTATTTCTTCCATACATTTCATTTATAAGATATCAAGAATTTTATTTGCAATGGATTTACCATCCAATTCGTACTGCTCTCGTAAATAGTGTTGGTTACCAACTAATACTGAATATGCATCATGTAAACCCATGCGCAATAGTCTTGCATGTTGTGGCAGTTCAGCTAACACCTCAGCAACGGCGCCCCCAAATCCTCCTATGAAATTATGTTCCTCGCATGTTGCTATCAAATCATATTTCGAGGCACACTCTAATATTGTTTCCTTATCTATAGGTTTAACTGTCGGAAACGTATAAACAGCAGGGGTGATGCCTTTCTCTTTTAATATTTCTTCTGTGATGCTTATCTCTTCAAAGATAGCACCCGTTGAGAATATAGCAACCTTCTCACCATCATGCACTTTGATAGCCTTGCCTATTTGGAAGTTTTCTATCTTATCATGGATGCGCTTTTCACCGCCACGACCCAAGCGTAGATAAGCAGTACCCTCATATTTGGCTAATGCCTTTGTACATTCCTCTGCTTCCACCAAATCAGCTGGTGCTAACACAACGACATCAGGTAGAGCACGAAGCATTGCCAAATCCTCTGTAGCCTGATGGCTCATACCCAGTGAACCGTACACAAAGCCACCACCTATACAAACAACCTTCACATTTGCGTGATGATAAGCACAGTCATTACGAATCTGCTCTATGCAGCGTAATGTTGGGAAGTTACCAATACTATATGTAAACACATTTTTACCGGTCAGTGCCATACCGGCAGCAACGCTGGTCATATTCTGCTCAGCGATACCGGCATTAGTAAACTGGTCAGGACACTGCTCCCAGAAAGGTTTCAGCACACCAAAGCCAAGATCACCTGTTATAAGTTCAATATTCCTATCTTCTTTGGCAAGTTGTACCAAAGTTCTTACGAAAGTATCTCTCATATCTTATAAGTTATGTACTTTTTCTGTTGTTCCAATCTTTGCATTAACTCTTCTCATCTTCTCAGGATATACGGGATTCCAAGTACAAGAGAAGGTATGGTCATTATAAATATCATCCGTTTCTGTAGGCAACTGAGGATTCTCAATACCATTAGGAGTATAAGGATCAATACAGCCTTCTGGTTTAATCTTATGCAATTCAGTTACGGCAGTGTCATACTCCCAACCATCATGTGGGAAACGATAGTGCCACAGGATATCGTTCTGCATAAATGGAATGCCGTATCCCTTGATGGTGTTTGCAATAATGACAGTAGGTTTGTGAGGTTCAGCTACAGCAAATTCTGCAACTTTCTTAAAAGCATCTTTCAGTTCCTCATGATTGTTGCCATTAATCTCTACCACGTTCCATCCAAATGCTTTCCACTTAGATGCGAAGTCTTCAATTTCTAATGTATTCTCGTTGAAGTCCAGACTCTGCATGTGGTTATGGTCAACGATTGCACAAAGATTATTCAATCGGAAGTGATTAGCAAACAAAGCTGCCTCCCAAACAGAACCTTCATTACACTCACCATCGCCAAGTACTACGAAAGAACGCTCTTTTCTGCCATCTTTTTTCAGAGCGTATGCAATACCCGCTGCTGCCCCAAGTCCATGTCCTAAAGAACCTGTTGAGAAATCAACACCAGGCAGATGGTGCGACACATGACCTGAAAGGCGACTGCCATTCTGATAATGAGTTTTCAGTTCCTCCACAGGGAAAAATCCCGATTCAGCCAGTGCTGCATATATAGAAGCACCTGCATGACCTTTACTCAGGATAAACCTGTCTCTTTCCTCCCATTTCGGATTCTTGGAATCATAACGTAGCACATCCGTATATAATGTTGCCACAATATCCGCAACTGAAAGGATTGCGCCCAAATGGCTGCCACCACTCAGATGCGTCATTTCAACCCCATGGCGACGTATTTGCCATGCCAGCTGCTCGCTTGTCCATTTAAAATTAGCCATATTATTTTGATATTCTATTCAACAATTCTAATTCTTCATCAGTCAAATGCCAATCAACAGCCTCTATGTTACCTAGTACCTGTGCAGGTCTTTTGGCACCCACTAAGACAACAGAGTCTTTCATATTATCCATGATAAACCTAATAGCGACAGCAGCAATTGAAACATGATGTGCTGCAGCAATTGGTCTCATTGTTTCTACTATCTCCAAATTCTTCAGCAGTTTATCTCCATGGAAGTTCACATAGATATCTCTACTACGTCTATCATTACTTGCAAACAAAGTATCTTTCGTATATTTTCCTGTCAAAATGCCTTGACCGAGGCTACCCCATGTTAATGGAGAAAAACCAAAATTTTCACTTAAGGTAAGAAGATCTTGCTCGTTTTTCCTACATGCCAGCGAATACTCATCTTGGCAACAAACAAACTTCCCCTTAAACGGGATAAGTTCCTTCACGTCATCACCATGATAGTTTGAAAGTCCAAAGTAACGTATCTTACCATGCTTTTTCAGATCTTCCAATTTGCCTATGACATCCTCTATGGGTGTTCTGCCGTCGCGGTAATGTATAACATAAACATCCACGTAGTCAGTATTCAGATTCTTAAGACTCTTCTCCAAAGCTTCTTCTATATAAGTCGGAGAATTATCGTAAGTTGATCCCCCATTAGCATATCGCACTCCAAACTTGGTTTGGATAACTACATCTTTACGATGGTCGCCAAGCGCTTTGGACAACGTCCTTTCGGATTGACCCAATCCGTATGTGTCGGATGTGTCAAAGAAGTTAATACCATTGTCAAGGCATGTATGAACAGCATCTATCAGTTCCTGTTCCTGTACATCTCCCCATCCATAGCCACCCATAGGGCAGCCTCCCATGCAAAGACGGGAAACCTTTAGGTCTGAATTCTTCAGTGTTATATATTCCATATTTTTATCTGTGTTTCTTCAAGATAATGAAAGAAAGAGCTTTCTCTATTACACGCCAAACGGTCTTTGCAAACAGCGTTACATCGGTAGTAAACGACACTTCTTTCGCATATTTTATTCTAAGCTGATTCTTTTTCTTCAACACATACTTCTCATACATCTCATCTGCATTACCCTGCCCCACAATCTCATCAAGATTGATAAACTCGATGGAACTGAAATCTGTAATACCAGGTCTAACTTCAAGAATCAGTTTTTCCTCTCCCTCATATTTCTCTGTATATTGTAAAAGTTCAGGACGTGGGCCTATAAAGCTCATGTTTCCCCTTAGAATATTAAACAACTGAGGTATTTCATCAAGTTTTGTCTTACGTAGAAAATTACCGACCTTCGTAATCCGAGGGTCATGAAGTGCAGTTGTACCCCCTCCTATCTTATCCGCGTTCTTCACCATCGAGCGGAACTTATAGATATGAAAAGGTTTCTGCTTATAACCTCCTCGCAAAGGGGAATACAATACGGGAAAGCCGCTTTCAAAAGCAATTGCTAACGCTATGACCAAATAAATTGGCCATAATATTAAGAATAAAACAAAAGCTAATACAAAGCCCAAAATAGGCTTTATATTCCTATTATAAATACTATTGTAGTTCATTGATATTATTTAAATGGCTCTAGAAATCTTTTTGCCAATATACTCCACTCTAAATTATCTTCTGCATATCTTTTCCCTCTCATTCCCATCTCAGTCCTTTCTACATCAGTCATTGAGGCAAATTTCAAGATGGCATCTGCCACTTGTTTAGCATTCTCTGCTTCAGTCTGGAAACCACAATTAATACGTTCAACAAGAGAACCTGGTTCGTCTATTGCCTTAATTACAGGCTTTCCAGATAAAAGATAGTCTATCTCTTTATTAAAGCTCGTCCCGTATTGATGAAGAACAGAATGCCCTCCACCCATATAACACACATCAAAATTAGCAACGATATTGGGAACGGTTTTCTTACCAACAGCAGGAAGGATAGAAACATTTGTCAATGCATTTCGTCGTATCATCTCCATATAATCATTGTACTTTGGCCCCTTTCCCACAAAAACTATATGAATTGAAGGTGAGTCCAATAAGAGTTTCGCTGCGCTTAATAAAGTCTCTAGATATTGTGCTGGCGCATAACTACCTGCATAACCAATAATAAGCTTCTGTTCTGCTCGCAATTTATTAAACAACTTAAAGTGTTCTTCTGGGATGTCGTCAAGATTGATATCTTGCCACTCTTCCTTTGTATAGCCATTAGGCACACACTGAAATTTCCCTGGTGCAAGACCATGTTTCCTTGCATGCGTTTCTGAATTCCAAAGTAATGAATTAACAAAATCTGCAGAACTGTATGCAACGTTCTCTGCTTTCTGCATCGACATAATATAAGGATTCCATTTTGAATACCCACCAACTAACATCGGTGTAAGAGGCCACAAATCGTGAACTTCGAAACACAACTTTGCTTTAGAATAATTGGCAATTTTCCTACAAGGATAGATATCAAAAGGATAACAAGACGAGGCAATCACCAAATCTGGTTTATATATCTCTGCTATCTTCTTGGCATATTTCTTTAACTTATTAACAAAGACATAGATATTAATAACTCGTTTAGAAGTCGTATGATATTCGGGCGTTTTGAGCCATAAATAGTTTATTCCATCTATATCCTCTGTTTGTAGGTCTTCATTGACCTCTGGCTGTAGCATCCTTAAATGAGAAAATGAAGCAGCAACCATCGTCACTTTATGACCCTGTTTTACCCATTCTCTCGCCAAATAATGAGGGCGATATGCCATTCCATATTTCGGACTACCAGCATAATGCATCACAAAAATTATCTTCATAATTATCTTAACATTTTATATAATAGTTCAATAGGATGTACTGCTATAACACCCGTACCATCCAAAATCTGTTGCCTACATGAGGTCCCTGGTGCTACAACGATTGCCGGGACATCCGATTTTTCAGAAACAGCTTTGCGTACAGTTGGAAAAAGAATCATTTCTCCAATTTCTAATGAAGTTTTATAATGTTCCTTCTCATAGCCAAAAGAACCCGCCATACCACAACAGCCGCTCGGTATCACACGAACCTTAGCATCAACGAGCAAGGTTTCTAAAGTCTTTACTGTATTCTCTACTCCAACTAATGCCTTTTGATGACAATGTCCATGTAACCATATATCCATTATTTCATCTTTGAATTCTTCGGCGGATATATTTCCTTCAGTGATTTCCTTCATCAAGAACTCATCATAAAGTAAACAGTTCTTGGCCAAAGCAATAGCTTTCTGACGTGATTCTACAGCAACTAAGTCTGGGTATTCATCCCTGAAACTTAAGATACATGAGGGTTCAATACCTATCAGCGGATGACTATCACTAACAACATCTGATAGTAGTTCTACATTCCTTTCTGCACGCTGTTTGGCGTATTTCAAACAACCTTTAGATATAGCAGCTCTTCCACTCTCTTCATGTTTTGGTATTTCCACCTCATACCCTAGCCGCATCAGCAATTTAGCGAATGTCAATCCTAACTCAGCCTCCTGTAGATTGGTAAATTCGTCTGCAAAAAGATAAACCTTTTTCTTGGGCCTATCTACACGATAATACGTCTGTTCCTTTTTTACTAATTTTCGCATTGAGAATCTACACAATGTTGGAATCTTTCTCTCTGTTGAGAACCCTATCACCTGTTTAATCAAAGAAGATGATCGTCCACATGTAGCAAAGAAATTGTAGAGTGGTTTAACCAACGAACCCAGTTGCTCTATCTTAGCCATACGTGCCACCATGAACGACCTTAGAGGGGTGCCATGCACATCAAAATAATGCTGAAGAATCTCTGCCCTCAACCGTGTCATATCCACATTCGATGGACATTCACTCTTACATCCCTTACAAGCCAGACAAGAATCCAACACTTCTTTTACCAGTACAAAATCTCCTCCACGTGTCAGTATCTCACGAAGCACGTTAGCTCTAGCACGAGTGGATTTCAATTCATCCCCAGACACTTTAAAAGCAGGACATAGAGTACCGCCTATCAGATTGCTTTTTCGACAGTCGCCAGCGCCATTACACTGCTCTATGCTGCACATCAACGCATTCATCTGGCTATTGGCTCCAGTTGCCCCAGGAGCAGTACACTCATCGAAAGCAGACTTCCAGTTGAAATAAGTTTCGTCTGGGCCTATTCGCTTTTCAATATCATACCGCTGATCAATATCAAAGCGAAGCATATTATCCATCGGTAGTGTTTCTACTATCTTGTGTAAATTAAACATACCATCAGGATCCCAGCATTTCTTGACCTGTCGCATCAACTCGTAGGCTTCGTTTCCATAGAGCATTTTTATAAACTCTCCGCGAAGTCTGCCATCGCCATGCTCCCCGCTGATACTACCACGATGTTTTTTAACCAATTGTGCTGTCTCTATAGCCAAATCTCGGAAAAGCCTTTGACCTTCCTTTGTCTTAAGATTGATGATAGGTCTGAGATGCAACTCACCAGTACTAATATGCCCATAATATACAACATTGGCTCCTAGTCTATGAGTCATCTCTTGGAAGTCCTTCATATAGGCTGGCATAAACTTTGGAGCAACTGCTGTATCCTCAATCACGCCCATTGGTTTAGCGTCGCCCTTCATGCCTCCAAGTATACCCAAGCCAGCTTTACGCAAAGCCCATACCTTAGCCACATCAACTCCATATACTCTGGTATTCAAATAGACCAATCCACTTTCAAGCAAATCTTTCTCAAGTGCCTCTGCCAAAGCATTAAGTTCTTCTCTAGTATCTGCTCTTAGCTCTGTTATCAGCAATGCAGCAGGATTACCCTCAACAAAGAATCGATTCTTCTGTTGTTCTACATTTCCTTTACTCAATTCAAGGATATCACCATCCATCAATTCTATAGCGGTAGGATGATGCTTCAATGCAACCAGATTTGCCTCAAAACTCTTATCAAGAGTATCGCAATGCCCACATACCACCATTATCTCCTTTGGAGGTAACACATCAAGTGAGACTTTTATTTCTGTAACAAAAGCTAATGTACCTTCGGAACCCGCCAAGAGTTTACACAATGCAAGGCCTTTATCCTTATTAATTAGTTCAATAGCCTCGTCTACAGCATATCCACAACTTCTGCGTTGGAGACTCTTATCAGGGTAGCTCTCTTCAATAAGCTTACATATCTTATCATCAGAAGCCCATGTCTCTAATTGAGCTAGTATATTATTCAACATCACATTCTGTCTGTCAATATGCTCTGTGTCAAAGACAGAACCGTCAGACAAGATGCCTTTGCAACCTACTACATGATGACGAGTGCTGCCATATACCAGCGAATGTGTACCACAAGAGTTATTGCCAAACATGCCGCCTATACAACAGCGATTGCTTGTTGAAGTTTCAGGACTAAAATGGAGCCCAAATGTTTTAAGCGCAATGTTAAGTTCATCACGTACTACTCCAGGCTCCACCTTAGCCCATCGTTCTTCTTGATTGATTTCAAGAATATGATTCCAATGCTTACTGATATCCACCACAATACCACTACCAACAACCTGACCGGCAATCGAAGTACCACCCGCTCGGGGAATTAGATGGGTTTTCCTCTCACGAGCAATCCGTATCAGTTCTTGAATATCCTCAATGGTTTCTGGATAAGCCACACCATAAGGAATCTCCCGATACACAGATGCATCAGTTGAATATGCTATTTTATGGAGACTGTCTGTGAATACCCTCATTGTATCTTCACCTATCAAATAAGTTGTTCTTTAATCACGAAAGAACTCTATTACAGCTTTGATTATAATATTCTGGACTTCTTTAGTCATTTCTGTATGTACAGGGAGCGAAAGCACAGAATAAGCACATTCTCTTGACTTCTCCAGAGTCTCACCTGCACGTGTAATAGGCTTGAATGCCTCTTGTTCCTGGAGCGGCAGCGGATAGTAAATCATGCTAGGCACACCTTGCTCAGCCAAGAAAGCTTTCAATTCATCGCGTTTGCCATTCTTAATCTTCAGCGTGTACTGATGATAAACGTGGGTGCTATTGGACTGTTCCTTTGGTGTGATGAAGAACTTTTCCTCTGGATCAAAAGCCTTCAATTCCTTTGTGTAATAAGAAGCTGCCTCATAACGTGCCTTGCCATACTCATCCAAATGTCTCAATTTAACATCAAGAATAGCTGCCTGAATTGAATCTAAACGAGAATTGCATCCTATTACAGAATGATGGTACTTTACTCGTTGGCCATGGTTGGCTATCATGTGAAGACGTTCTGCAAGTGTATTATCATTGGTAAAGATAGCTCCGCCGTCACCATAACATCCAAGGTTCTTGGAAGGGAAGAATGATGTGCAACCAATGGTACCCATAGTACCTGTCTTGGCCTTATGACCATCGCTGAAGATATATTCTGCACCAATGGCCTGAGCATTATCCTCAATAATATATAGACTATGTTCCTTTGCAAAGTTGAGGATAGGTTCCATATCACAACTTTGTCCAAAGAGATGGACAGGAATAATAGCCTTGGTCTTGGGTGAAAGTGCCCTCTTAATATTATCTATGGTCACATTAAACGTATCGAAGTCCACATCCACCATTACCGGAGTCAAACCCAACAAACCAATTACCTCAGCTGAAGCAACGTAAGTAAAAGCAGGAACAATCACTTCGTCTCCGGGCTTCAATTCCAATGCCATCAAGGCTATCTGTAATGCATCAGTACCGTTAGCACAAGTGATTACATGACAACCTCCCATATACTTACTCAGATGTGCGGCAAAGTCCTTGACAATAGGCCCATTAATAAAGGCCGTATTGTCAATGACGTTCTGAATGCCTGCATCTACCTCTTCTTTTATCTTGAGATATTGACCTTTGAGGTCAACCATTTGTATTTTTGCCATTTCTGTGTACTTTGTGATTTCTGTATGACATTAATACTTAACATCTTCCCAGCCAAAAGGATGCTTGGCAAGTGGCATCTTCGCCAGCGGATGATAGTCACCTACAAGACCAACAGGCTTGGCATTACGTATGTCGTGAACTATCTTAATACAGGGTATTGCTTCACTTATCCGGAAACCTTCACCAGCAAGAATGTGCTGATAGCTCTTGGTATGAAGCTCTGTGAAACCCTGACTGAACTCAAACTCATCACCATCAATGTTCAGTGTCCGATAAGTTTTCTTTTCACCCTGAACGGCATTAGGAGGCAAGCATTCGGAGTTGATGCTCAGGAAGTAACGTACACGAGCCTGCTTCAATCCCAAATATCCAGCTACGCGGTCAAAACTCATCACGTGAACAATATTCTCCTGAACAGGACCAAAGATCCACTGGAGCATATCATAGAAATGAACACCGATATTGGTAGCCACACCGCCGCTTTTGTGATTGTTACCTTTCCAAGAAGTGTAATACCACTTACCCCGGGAAGTGATATAAGTAAGGTCAATATCATAGACCTTATCCTTCGGGCCTTCTTCGACCTTCTTCTTCAAAGCAGCAATGCTGTCGTGCAAACGGAGCTGGAGAATATTGTATGCTTTATGACCTGTTTCCTCTTCTTCTTTGATAAGAGCTTCCAGATTCCATGGATTCAGGACGACTGGTTTCTCACAGATTACATCAGCACCCATGCGCAATCCATAACGGATGAAAGCATCGTGAGTATAGTTAGGAGTACAAATGGACAACCAATCAATATTGTCAGGCGTACCTTTAACCTTGTTGCAAAAACGATCAAACTGTTCCTGCTCTGTAAAAAATGAACACTCTGGGAAAGATGAATCCAATCTTCCCACACTATCAAAACGATCATACGCGGCCACCAGGTTATTACCTGTATCAGCAATGGCCTTAATGTGACGAGGAGCAATATAGCCCGCAGCGCCAATCAATGCAAAATTTGCCATTTATTAAAACAATTATATAATTCAAAAATGTAATCGCTCTATAGTCTTCCGTCAACTATATTTCTATCAAGTGTGCACTTCACATCAAAGATGACATGTTTATCTTTCAGTAGTGCAAGAACATCCATACCATCAAACTTCTTGTGAGCCACGGCAGCTATAGCAGCATCGTATTTCTGTGTTGGCAGTTCATTCACCACCTTGATACCATACTCATGCTCCACAATAGCGGGATTAGCCCAAGGATCATAAACGGTGATATTCAGGTTGTACTCCTTCAAAGCCGCGTAAATGTCAATGACCTTGGTATTGCGTACATCAGGGCAGTTCTCCTTGAAAGTGAAGCCCAGGATAATAATCTCTGAATTCAGCACCTGAATTCCTTTCTTCAACATCAGTTTGATAGTCTCAGTAGCTACATACTCACCCATACCGTCGTTCATTCTACGACCAGCAAGGATAATCTCTGGATTGTAACCATGACGCTGAGCGCACTGGGCCAAATAATACGGGTCAACACCAATGCAGTGACCACCTACCAGTCCGGGTCGGAAAGGAAGGAAGTTCCACTTGGTTCCTGCTGCCTCTAAAACGTCAAGGGTATCAATTCCCATCTTATTGAAGATCTTTGAAAGTTCGTTTACAAAAGCGATGTTGATGTCGCGTTGAGAGTTCTCAATCACCTTTGCTGCTTCAGCCACCTTGATTGTTGGTGCAAGGTGGGTACCTGCGGTAATCACTGATGAATAAACCTCATTGATGTACTTACCAATCTCAGGAGTAGAACCAGAGGTCACCTTCTTGATATGCTCAACAGTATGCTGTTTGTCACCTGGGTTAATACGCTCGGGGCTGTAACCACCATAGAAATCAACGTTCATCTTCAGGCCAGAAACCTTCTCCACAACAGGAATACACTCATCCTCAGTTACACCAGGATAAACTGTTGATTCATAGACCACCACATCACCCTTGCTGATTACCTTACCAACGGTGGTGCTTGCACCAACCAACGGAGTGAGGTCAGGATTGTTGTCATCATCTACAGGAGTAGGCACTGCTACAACGTAGAAATTGCAATCCTTGATTTTTTCGATGTTGCTGGTACAGACAAAACCATGGTTGTTGATAGCATCCTGAAGGATATCATCTGCCACTTCCAAAGTAGCATCATGACCAGCCATCAGTGCATCGCAACGCTTCTGGTTCATGTCAAAACCTACAGTGGGGTACTTTGTTGAAAACAAACGGGCAAGAGGAAGACCTACATAACCCAAACCAATAACACAAATTTTAGTTTCTTTCATTTTTCTATTTACTATTTATTTAACAATTTGTATAACATTAATTCTTACACTCATTAATAACCTTTTTATATAATTCTTCAAGTAAAGAAACATTTTTACTCCAATCATATTGATCAAGTACTCTTTCGCGTCCAGCTTTACCCATGTTTTCTCGGAGTTCATCATTAGACAGTAAATATACAAATGCATCAGCCATTGTTTGTGGGGACCTATCTTTCAATACAATTCCTGTCACTCCATCTATTACAACCTCTTTGGGGCCTGGGCAATCTGTAACTACTACAGGAACCCCACATGCCATTCCTTCTACCACTGTTACGCCAAAACTTTCACTTTTAGAGCAGTTAACAAAAATATCACTGTCTCTGATAACTTGAGGCACTTCCGTATTGGGAATAGTATCATAAAAAGAAATAGAATCTTCTTTACCAAGCGATTTAGCTAATGCTACAAGTTCTGACTTAAGTGGGCCGTTACCGTATATTTTCAGAATCGGCTTTACATCTAATTGATCATAAGCTAAGCTAAAACCTCTTATTAAAAGTTCAATATCATAAACAGGTCTTAAATATTTAACAATAGTAATAACTGGTCTTTCATGTTTAATCCGCTTTGTGCTTGGGGAAAATCTATTAATATCAACACCAAAGGGAGTTATCGTTATTTCCTTTTCTGAATCACATAAAAACTCTCGTGTTGCATCTGCCATAACTCTACTAGTTGAAGCAAGTGCATCCGCATATTTCAACGTTTTCTTTAATATAACTCGATTTATCATCCCAGATTTCGGCACAAGAAAAATATCACTTCCATAAATATTTAGAACAAGTGGTCTTAACCCTGCCCATCTAGCCATGGCACCATAACCTGAAACATAGTGTACATTTACAACATCAGGACTATACTCTCGATATATCTTTTTCATCTCGGGAACATTCAATAAATAGCTTTTAAGACCACCATACTTCAACATGTGTATTTTGACTTCTTTATTCAAAATCACACTTGGATCATCTTTTTCATTTCTACATACTAGCAAAACCTCATGCCCTCTTTCAATCAAAGAGTCAGTCCATTTCTTTGTATGATTACTTCGCTTACTACCAATAAATAATATTCTCATTTTTTTACTACCTATAATTCAAATTATTATACCTCGACTATTCTTTTCACTATTTGATACGGCCAATCAAATATAAGTTGTTCTTTTCTTTGTTTTTGGAACTTTTTCAAATTAGATAAAGCATCTGGATTGTCCTTTAGATAAATAATACTCTTTGTTAAAGATGTTTTATCTAACTCAAAAAGACTGTTTCCATCAATTAATATTTCAGGAATTCCTCCAGCCAGACTACCTATTACAGGAATTTCATTATATAATGCTTCCATCACTGTATTTGGACAAGAATCTGCGTATGAAGGAACTACAAGTAAATTGCATGCCTTCAATATGGGTAATGGGTTATCCTGTCTACCCAAGAAAACGATGTCATTACTCTCATACCTTTGCCTATAATTATCCAAATTTTGTCCGCCACCGATAAAAATAAATTGAACATCTGAGCTCCTTTTTAGTATCTCGCATGCTGAAGCTAATAACAGGTCCTGTCCTTTTCGGGGATTGTCAAATCCTCCTATAAAACAGATTTTAAACTTACTTTCATCAAACAATTGTGGTAAACCTATCTCCTTCTTTTTGGATTTCTCAATTATCCACGAAGGATTTACATTGTTAATTTGTACGATAGTCTTTTCTTCTATCCTATTCGCCAATAAAGGGTGGCGTCGTTTTAAAACATTCTTGTCAAAATTGCATTGTGTTACTATTTGTTCAGCCTTAAGCATGCAAATAGACTCACAAACCCATTGGAAAAGAATTTTAATCCATTTTGTCTTTTTTTTATTTTGTACTTTCTCATATCCAATCATATCCTTTCTTACCATTAATGTCACATGTTTAACACCATATAAAAGGGGGCCAACAGCAGGGGGCACATCGAATATGATAAGATTGTGATAGCATTCCTTTTTCAGCCTCTTTATAGATTCGATATTTGCAAAGAACAAATTCACTTCAGGACTTAATAGTGGTATTTTCTTACTGGGATTATATATTTTAACAAAGCGAATTCCATATTTCGCAACATTAGTCTTTTCATCAGGGCTATATAGTTCGGACTTCGGCATGTGTTGTCCTAGAAACTCTAGCAACTCCACGAACCTTTTTGTCCCACCTGATGGTGATTTCCCATTGAATAAAGAACAAGAAGAATACATGACTATTTTAATGGTATCGAACATGGGGCTATCTTTTTTAATTTAATGTATATATAAAATATCAACATGAATGTTGTAAGTGCTTTTGCAAATTGAGATGCGAAATCGCCACTACATGAAATAAAGAAGAACTGGAACCATAAAGCAACGTAGTAATAACTAGCAAAGGTTACATGTTTTTTCATTCGGTTGTAGAAAATATCAATTCTTTTACCAATATATCCAACCAACAACCCATAAAAGACAACCCACGGAATACCACCAGAATATACTGCTGATCCGATGATACCTGGTGGCATATTACCATCATATCCCAAATACAGAGAATTATAATAGGTTACGCTTTGCATCTTAGTTATACCTAAAAGTTTTGTGGGTATTACAGATTGTAATGTCACCAAAAACTCCATAAAATAATTATTCTCATGTTGCCCAGAATAGACTTTATCAAGTGCTAACTCTAAACCATTCGCATAATGACTAAATGAGTAAATTAGTCCCATCAAAAGATCCTTTGGTGATAAAATTGAATATCTACCTCCTGACGCAAAAAGTGTTGATGTCAGACGCTCTTCTGCATCGGCTTCACTTCCAGCATACATATCATTAAAATAATATAATAGAGGTCTCAATAGAACTATTGCAAAAATAGCGACAACAACTATAAAAAGGTATTTTTTTGTGTTACCCTTTTTCATTTTTCTTAATGGGTTAAGTTGAGAAAATCTATTGGAAGAGACGATTGAACCAACAATTAGCAAAAGAAATAATGTTAAAAATGCACCACGACTTCCAGTTGAAAGTCTTATAATAAAGGCTATAATGACACTTGTTATAATATACCATTTCTTAATATTTTTACTTCCTGAGCAGGCCGATCGCCAAAAAGGCAATAATAGTACTGGAGCAAAAACAACGACAGGATATAACTTTATTACAAACTCTAATTTCGCATTGTTACTCACCAACACGCCCGATCTAATTGAACTAATATTGAGCATCACAGTAGTAAAGCCTCCAAATAACGAACAGTATAACAAAAACAAAACAGTTGAAAGCACAAGTACAAATAATGTGGTATTTTTCACAAACATTTCTTCATTAGGAATGTAATAATAAAAATTCTTTTTACTTTTATATGAATTATTTGCAATGTAAGCTGATAAATAAAAGAGAATTACACATGATAATCCCATCCACGAAGGTTCATAAAACATTACGCGTGCAAAGTTAAATCCGTTCGATGAAGATAACGTATACAGCGGTATAGCATAATAAACAAGCATAAACAAGTCTATCGCTAACATTGAAGTAAATTTTCCACCCTTAAGTTGAAAAAAAACTTTTGCACTAAAAAAGATTAAAAGTATTAGATATATTATATTTAACATAACACTAAAACCATTTGAAAAAACTTACCCTTCTATTACTTCTTGCCATTCTTTCATGATCATATCTGTTTTCAATGTGAAAATAAAATCCTCAACATCTTTTGTTACATATTCTCTAACATCAGAGTTAGTCAAAGTACTAATCAACGCATTGCTTAGAGCAATATTATCTTTATCATTTTTTTGTAATGGAACTAAAATTCCCTTTGTCGTGATTTTAGATTCTATGTACTCCTCATCATAATTATTATCTCCACAGATAATTTCTCTTGGGCCACTATAGCAATCCACAGATACAACTGGTACACCACAAATCATTGCTTCAATGATATTGTTGGGGAACCCTTCTCTTTCTGAAGTAGACAAAAAAACTTCAGACTTGTATATATATTTAAATGGGTTTTTGGTATAAGGAATAAAAAGCACGTCATCTTCTATATTAAGAGTGTGAGCAAGATTCTTAAGTTCTGTCAACCGATTTCCAGAACCAATAATTAAACATCCTACTCCAGGAGCTTTTTCCTTAATTGTATTGAAACAGTTTAGTAACCTTTCTTGTTTTTTGTCTGGCACCAATCGGCCCACAATGGTGACAACTTTATGGGATCTAAAAAACGAATCATATTCTTCTTCAATTGTTTCATTCATTAAGGATCTAATAAATTCTATTTGATACGGATTGTATATAGTGTGAATTTTTTGGGGGGATAGTCCAAAGTTTCTAATTAAATCTTCCTTTACACCATTTGAAACCGAAATTACCATATCACTCCATTTATACAAGCTTATACCTTTGTTTTCCATTCGTTCATAAAAAGACCTGTTTTGAATAGATCTTGTACTTCTTACAGAAACAAGTATTCTTTCTCCTACCGAACTCAAAATATTAACCACATTTGATGTCTCCAAAAAGCTTATGCTACAAGTGGGTCCCAATTTTTTCTTTACTTTTCTCAATTTAATAATCAATAAAAAAATAGATAGAAAAGTTGCAAGATGACGATTGAAAAATGAGATTTTACATGATTTTTTTAATATGTCCTTATATTTTAAATCAATTATTTCACCTTTGTAATTATAAGTTATATCAGTACCATCTAGTAGAACTAGATAAATATCATAATAAGTAATAAGCTCTTGTGACATAATACTAACAACCTTCTCTGCCCCACCATTACTTAGACTAGGGCATAACAATAGTATTTTCTTTCTTTGAGACATAATTGAATAATTATCTGATTTTGGCTATGTTCAACAATATAGCGTTTTTAATATATGGGAATAAAATCATTGAAAGAATCAAAACGAAGATAGAGTTGACTGCGGTTGTCATTACCAATTTTATCAGCGAATCTTCCATAGACAATGTTAGAAGATAAGATAAAATAAATGAACTAATTAACAAGACAAATGGTTTATTGATAATCTTAATTAAATCAAGGAAAGATATTTGTGGTATGTTATTATTTAGAACATAAGCTTCTCCTACTATTTTAAGGAATAGTATTATCACGTATGAATAATAAGCATAAACGGAATCAAATCCCAACTTTAAAAATACATAAACCAATAACACACATGTTATATTTAATATACCAACTATACAATTATAGATTTTTACTTTACCCGTTGCATGTATCGGCGTTGACATTATTTGTATCAAAATTGTTAATAAATTGCAGATCATAATAATCCTACAGAACTCTATCGCATAAATAGGAACTGTGCCCAACCACAATTCCATTAAATAAGTGATATTTATTATAGCAACGTTAAATATCATAGATAGTAAAATAAACATTATTTCCGCTTCCTTCTTTATAAGATCTTTCATTCTTACAATATTACCAGCAGAATATTCTTTAATAATTTGAGGTTTAAAAGCAGACTGAGTATTACTTGTGAAAGTTGAAATTAAAGATGCGGCTTGCGTTGCCACGCCACTTGCTGCATTCAGCCCTACACCAAAGAACTTATTAATAAGAAGATTTGTACCTTGCTGCCTAACAGCAAATGTTCCATCTCCAATTAGATTATATATCGCAAATGAAAACATGGCATATATCTCCTTTTTATTAAATGATTTGCTAAGTCCAAATGTTTTGAAACTTTTTATACAATATAAAAGGTAAAATAGGAAAATCAGGATTGATAAACCCAATAAGAAAATACCATATACAAGAAGTCTATTACTAAAAAAGATAATTAAATATATTATAGCGCATTTTAATATTACATGAAGGATTTCAATAAAAGCATAAGCATCCATTTTCTCATATGACATTACCGTGGCTACAAGCGGCACCTGTATAATTGAAACCACAGACGTTAATAACGTAAGTTGATACAAAACAAGAACAGTATCATATGATCTTTCTGGCACATTTAATTCAGAACTTACATACCATAATCCTATCGATTCTCCGAGTAAAAGAAAGAAAACAGATAATAATATATGAATTTGTATTGAGGAACTAATAGTAGTTTTAATAATTTCACTATTGCCCTTACCCAAACTAATATTGATAAACCTCAAAGAGGCGTTTTGCATTGTACTATTTACAAACAACATTAAAAAAACAACACCTCCAACGATATTATATGTTCCAAAATCATCAACGCCCAACGCTGCCAATAGCAATCTGGACATATACAAATTAAGCAATAATGAAACAAACAACCTTAAATACAAGAATAAGGTGTTTTTTGCAATGGTTTTATTTTTGTCAGAGTTTTGCATGAGATAACAATTAGGCCTTATATATCCATTTATTTACAAATCGATTATAACTTACCTGCCCTAAATATGATACAAAGAATAAAATAAAAACACATATAATTGCCTCAATATATGAGAAAAAGCCCACTACAGATTTCACCATTGTATATAATTCTCTATGATATAAATAAGCAAACATGGAAGCATAAGCAACGACACTAAAGAAATTTGAAACAACATCAAAATTAGAGAATGCCTTTGAAACAACTAATATGATATAACAAATTGAAGCATTTATTGCAAAACCAATAAAGAAGTTTGAATTTTTCGGCAATAATAGTGCAATAAGAAATATCAGAAATACGAAAAGATAATTCCATTTATACATGATAAAATTGGATATACTTTTCGGATTTCTAAACAAGAATGGAAGAGAATAAAAAACAAAATTGTCTGCTAATCGTCTGTCCCAAAAAAGAAATCTATTTCCAATAAGTAAGAACAAAGTAATAATGATGCAAATTAAAATACCATATTCATGCTTTTGGTTCCTCAATCTGAGAATAACTGGAGTTACGGCGTAGAAAAAAATAATCATTGAAAAGTACCATAACGTCCTTGGATAAGGGGGGGGGAGGAATTGAGACACTCCCAAGCATATGGTGAAAATATGATGAAATTTAATATACCCTCCACAGGATAGCATAACACAACTTACGAATAGAGGAATCATAAACCGAACAATTCTCTTTTTGTAAAAAGCCCAAACATCCCTCTTCACTGCAATGTCATTCTGTGAGATAAAGAAACCGGAAATAAAAGTAAATAATGCTAAAACACCATTTGTTATATAACCGAGATTTTCTCTTTCTGGAGTGCCAAATTCAAAAAACCTAATACTGGTTTCTAAATAGGAGTTCATATGCCAAAAGGATACTATCCATAGAACACACAAAGCTCTTGCTATATCCAAAAAAGCGATTCTACCATTAATCTTTTGCATACTATTTTTCTCCTAAGATATATTTACGAATATATTTACTTTGCTCAAGGATATAGATAAATGAAAAACATGCTATTAATACAAATACAGTATATATAATAGCTATTAGGTGGATATTTATCTCGTCTATCACATTTATACTGCATTCATATAAACCTTTCAAGTCCGGAATAAAAAAATACTGGAGTAAGTATATCGGCAATGACTTCTTTCCTATTTCTGATATTATTGTGTTTAACCGGCAAGGTTTCTCAAATACATGTGAATTTGAAACAAATAGAATAACAATTATCCATGTTCCAAGAACACGAAGTACAACATCTCTCATTAGATGAAATAGCGAATTCGGCCATATTGGATTGTTTATAGTAAAAAGAAGCACGAAAAAACCAAGGATTACCCCTGCTCTGACATACTCATTGCTTAATAGAAGTTCATACATCTTTGAGTATTTTTTAGCAAGCAGTCCAATAACAAAGAAATAGAAATACTTGAATAGGTGATTTGTGTCAATCAATTTGGGGCCAATATTTCCTGATTTGCTCAAAAGGAAAATAAATGCTATTGAAATTAAGCAAAGTAATATTATTCTCAACCTTTCTTTTCGAATTAACTGATGGGATAAATAATAAATACAAAAGCATTCAAATAAGGTAATTGTAAACCAGTATTTCCCAAATCCCGTATATAGTATATCACATACATTCTTGTTATGTATAAGATTCATTGCTACTCTAAAGAAAATGGCGGGAATTACAAGCAATACTATTTTCTTCTTGATTGCAAGCAAAGATTCCTTAAAAGATATATTCGTTTTATAGGCTAAAAAACCACTTATAAAAAAGAACAAGGGTAAGTAGAAAGAATAAAGCATTAAACCTGAAAGCATATCATAGGAAGAGATACCCATTCCCAAAATCCAAACATGCCCTTCTATTACAAACAGAATCGCAAAACATCGGAGTGCATCAATGTAGGCAATTCTTCCACTACTGGGTTTTATGTCTAATGGTAAATATCTATTTTTCATAAAATAATCCTTCTAATCGTTTTTGTTATTTTGTTTGCTACAAACTTGTTCAGCAAATACGCTATTATTGTGCATAGAATAAGGGTAAATATTACCACAAGATACTTATTATGTACTAGCATTGAAACTAAATAATGTGGTCTTTTATAAAGGTGTATAAGATATAGCTCCAAGCTAATTGTTCCATAGAAAAATAAGAACGATTTGATAAATTTTATATCAATTAAATACGTTAAAAGCAACAAGGTGGGGGGGGTAAAAAACATAACGATATAACTATCTGGAACTACAATATTAATATTATTGCGAATAAATATGAAAAGTATTCCTATAATAAGACATATTAATAACGATAA
>JAEEGL010524021.1_pt1 | contig 23064 bp, 13 predicted proteins | sample 9134231 | NCBI WGS metagenome assembly JAEEGL01 (sample SAMN16246548, study PRJNA631951) | gut metagenome | biome: gut microbiome; feature: rumen; material: fiber-attached | host: Bos | place: Iran: Karaj | collected 2018-10
AAAAATAATAAAAATAATAAAAATAATAAAAAAGATAATAATTTTGTAGAAAAAAGTATTGAAAGTAATTTAAGAAATAATACTAGTAAAAATCAATTAAATGAAGTTGAAAATAGAATTAATCAGAAAAATAAAATTACTAAATATGAAATTCATAAATCTAATAATAGAGATCAAAATATATTTATCGGTACTCAATATGATTATAAAAATACAGATGATCATGAAAATTAATATTATTATTTAATGTATATTATTCTAACTTTAATTAACAAATTTTTAAATTTTCTTTATATAGTAAAAAATATAAAAGAAGAAAATTTTATATTTTGTTTTATTGAAATTTTTTAGAATAAAAGGGAAAATATAAGAAAAAACTTTTACCTTTAAATTTAATATCTTAAATATCTTTTTTGATAAATATTTATTTAATATGTTTATGATTTCCTATTTTTTATATTCTAAATCATTAAGTAATGAATTTATAGAATCTTTTAATTTGTCATTATCTTCATTTGAATTTACTAAATCTCTAACAGTTTGTGATTTTTCAATTATAGATTCAATATCAAATTTTTTCAAATTTTTTTTATCATTTTCTTTTTTGTGTCTACTAGTCATTTTAACTGATAAAATAAATTGAAAATAAAAAATAATCACTATAATTAGGATTTTGAAAATTTTATTCATTCTATAAATTAAAAAAATTTTTTTATTTTCAATTAAATCCGTTTCAAATAAACATTATTTATACCATAAATAATTATATATATAATTAAAAAATTAATATAAAAATATAAAAAAATATATATAATATAAAAATAAAAATGAGTTCTTCAAATATAATAGAATATTTTCTTATACATAAAAACATTTGAAATAATTAAAAAAAAACATAAAAAAAAAAAAAATTTAATAAGACCTTCCCCAAATAGTCAATACTTTGGCAGGATTTCCACAAGCAAAGCATTTAGTCCCTTCTTCAATATTAGGTTGTTCCAAAGGAATATTTAAAGTTTTACAAGTCCCAACAGTATCTTCTTCTTGATTTTCAGCAGCAATTTTCTTAACTTTTTCCTTAACATCATCTTCACATTTTGAATCATTACACCATTTAGTATAAACTAAATGTCCTTTATTCATCCCAACTAAAAACTCATCAAAATTACTAGCATCAGTTCTTTGTTTATTCATATTATCTTTAACTTTATCAAACATTCTCTTCTGTATAATATCTAAATATTCAAAAATTTTATCTTTAACATCATTAAATTTAACTGGAAATTTTTCTTTAGTATCTCTACAAAAGAAAGTTACTTGTTCTTTAGATAAATCTTTTTTACCATATTCAATTCTAATAGGAACTCCTTTTAATTCCCATTGTGCATATTTCCATCCTGGAGTATGCATTTCACTATCATCAAATTCAACTCTAATTCCATTATCTTTTAATAATTTATATATCTCTTCTCCTTTACTTAAAATTTCTTTAGGATCATCTTTAGATGTTTTAATTGGTATAATAACAACTTGAATAGGAGATATTTTAGGTGGTAATACTAAACCATTATTATCACTATGCATCATAACAAGTACACCTATTGTTCTTGTTGTTAATCCCCATGATGTTTGCCATACTAATTTTTTTTCTTTATTTTTATCTAAGAAATTAATATCAAACATTTTTGAAAAATTTTGTCCTAAATGATGTGATGTTGCACATTGTACTCCTTTACCATTAGGTAACATTGTTTCTATTGATGTAGTATAATAACCACCTGCAAATTTTTCATTCTCACTTTTTTTACCTTCTATAACTGGACAAGCTAATAAATCTTCATATACCATTTTATAAAATTTTAATATTTTAAATACCATATCTTCAGCTTCTTCAAATGTTGAATGTGCAGTATGACCTTCTTGCCATAAAAATTCTCTAGTTCTTATAAATGGAGTTGGATTTTTAAATTCCCATCTTACTATATTTGTCCATTGATTTATTTTTAATGGTAAATCTCTATGTGATCTTATCCATTTTGCAAATGAAGGATACATTATTGTTTCACTTGTTGGTCTTATTGCAATTGGTGGATCTATTTCACTTTTACCACTTTTTGTTACCCAGGCTACTTCAGGTGAGAAACCTTCTATATGTTCTTTTTCTTTAGTTAAGGATTTTTGACTTACAAACATTGGAAAATATACATTTTTAACATCTAAAGTTTTAATTAATTTATCAAAATAATTTTGAATTCTTTCCCATATTTCATATGACCATGGACGGAGAATGTAACAACCTGAAATATCATAATAATCTACCATTTCTGATTTTATTATTACTTCACTATACCAATCTGAAAAATTTGTTTCTTTTTTATTTACTATACCAAGAATATTTAAATCTTCTTCTTCATTTTCTTTTTTATCTTTTTTTTCTTTTTTTTCTTTTTTTTCTTTTTTATCTTCTCCTTTATTTTCACTTTGAGGAATATTATTTAAATCAGTAACATTAACTTTAATACCATTTTTATCTAATAAATTTTTTAAATCTATTACTTTAATCCATGCAGTACTACTCGGAGTCATTGGTGGACATCCTATATAATCATATTCTTCGATATTTTTATCTAAATGAAATTGAACTTCTTTTTTTTGATCTTCATTTAAATTCAACATTGAAAATGGATTAACGTGTCCTGGTTGAACATGTAAATAATTTTCTATTTTTTCCTTTTCTGCTTCTCTTATATTTCCATTTTTAGTTTTGAAAATTTTACATAAATTCTTATAATCTATTTTTGTTTGATTTGCTGCTGTTATTAAGTAAAAACCACCTGATTTGTTTTTTAAAAATAAATTTTTGCAATAATTGTATTTTCCTGTTATTTCTGGTTTGTTTTTTTCAAAATGTTCTAATGCTGGTGGAATTGTTAATAATGGTTCGTGATCCATTATTTTGAAATCAAATTTTTCTGATTCTAATAAATTTTTTATTGATTCTCTGTCAGGGTATTTTACTGAATTTTCCATTCAGATAAATGATAATATATTATTTTTTTTTAGATATATATTAATTTTTTAAATTAAATAATTTTTTTTTTTAATTTTGAATAATATTTAGATTAAAATATTTGGTAGTTGTATTTTTATTTTTTTTTTTTGAGATTTTTAATTTTTATTTAATATAAAGATATTTTTTTATAAAAGTTATTATTTTTTTTTAATTTCTTTTAATTGAATAAATATTTTACAATTTTTTTGATCTTAGGATTTTGTGAAGTGCTTTTTTTTATTTGAAATATTCTTTATATTTTAATGCTAATTAATTAATTTATAAAAACTATAACTCTAGTATTAATTTTTGTTAAAATTTATTATTTTCTTTTTTATGCATTATTTAGGATGTTAAATTTTTTTATAATAAAAAATTATTTATTAAAATTACCACAATAAAATGAGCAAAAAAATTGAAAAAGAATTAAAAGAATTTGAAAATCAAATTCTATATGATAAAATAGAAGTTTTTATTCAACAAACAGAAAATATTTTTATTCCAGCAATTATTTTTGAATATCTTACCAAAGAAAATATTGATTTTGATGGAAATGATCTGTTTGAATTTTATGAACAATTTGGAGATATAGAAGATTTCCAATTAAAAGGAAAAATAAGTATTGTATTATTTACTACTTTTTTTTCTGTAAATACATGCAAAGGATTTTTAGAGAATAAAAATAATTTTAAAGATAATATAAATGATGATTTCAAAGTTAGATGGTTTAATTATAAAAATGATTTTGAATTACTATCTGAAGATACAAAGCAAAAATATGAAAATATTATGATGAAAAATTTCTTTGAATTAAAGAAGAAATCTTTAATTTATTTTAATGATAAATCTAATAATGTCCTAAATAATGTAAATCAAAATATTTCAATTAATAATTCAAATATAATTTTAAATAATTTTATCCAACCAAATATAATAAATACTAATACAAATCCATTTATTATTCCTCAACAAAATTTAATGAATATGAATATGGGATTAAATATAAATCAAAATAATATAAATCTTCAATTACAAAATATTCATCTTAATGATTTATTAAATACAGGAATAGATTCATTTAACAATCAAAATCAAATAATAAATAACAATAATAATATTAATAACAAAAACTATATGAATCCTTCAAAAAATCACAAAAATATGATTTCAAATGAAGAGAAATCAACACCAAAAAAATTTACATGTAAATATGAAATTTTAATCCCAAATGATAAAGATTTTCAAATATCTCATAGATTAATAGGAAGTAAAGGATGTAATATGAAAAAAATAATAGATGAATGTAAAATAAAATTAGAAGAAGATGGATTTCAAACTAATAATATTAATGAAATAATTAAATTAAGATTAAGAGGAAAAGGCAGTGGATATAAAGAAGGTCCTCAAAATAAAGAAAGTAATGAAACACTTCATCTTTGTATTAGTTCTAAACATCAAGAAGGTTTAATTAAAGCAATTGAATTAGTTGAAAATTTACTTAATAAAATTTATGAGGATTATAAAAAACACTGTATCAAAAAGGGAATTAATTTTCCCCCTAAATTAGCTAATAAAATTATTGAAAATTATAATAATAATGTAAATCATAAAAAATTAAATACTTTTCATTAAATTATCTAAAAGTATATATAGAATGAAATAATGATTATAAATTATGTATAGAAAAAATCATTCTAATTTCTGAAATATAAATTTTAAACTGAGTTTTTTAATATATTTTGTTTTATAATATATCAATATAATTTTTATCATAATTGGATTAATTATGATAATCTTTTATATTATATGTAATAAAAGAATTAGCTCAAAAAGTTTCATTAAAAATAAAATTAGATTATATAATATGTTATTAATTAACATATATAAATAAAAAAATCTTTTAAAAATAATAACAATTTTTATTTATTTTTTAAATAAAAAATATATATTTAAATTAAATGAAATGCAATGATAAAAGGAAAAATGCAACAACTTCAACTAATATTAATGACGAACAATCATCTATTTTAAGTATTATTGGGAAAAGAACACATCAATTAATGATTGAAAATTATAAAGCTATTGAAATAAATTATAATATCCTTGTAATAAATAATTTATTATGTAATGGGAAATGTCACATTGTAGCTTTATTTAAAGAATATTTAATTGTTGATGATAATTCAGAATTTTTAAAAAGATATTATACTGAAAGAGAGTCTTCAATAAGAATAAAAAAAGTTGCTAGATATTATTATGAAACTAGTGTTATTTTTCCTAATTATACTCCATTAAATGAAGCAAAATACATTTATAAAAATATTATGAGAAAACAAAAAGTTATTGATCAACAACAAGAATTAGAAGAACAAAATGATGATAAAAAAAAAAAGAATAGAAAAATTACAAATAAAAATGTTTTTGATACTTTAGTATATGATGATATATTAAATCAAAGTGAATCAATATTAAGAATTATTTTTGGAATTAATAAAGAAAAAAAAAATAATTTAGAAAATAATAAAAATGAAAATATAATTGAGAACTCAGACAATAAATCATATGAAAAAATTGAAAATTTAATAGAAAAAATTCAAAATTTGGAAAAAAAAACAATAAAACCACAAATAAAAATTGCTGACTTAATAAAAAAAAATTTACTTTTAAATATGCCAAAAAGAAGAAATAAACCAAAATTAACAATTCCAAATAGTAATATTAGAACAATGATGGATTATAAAAATAAAAAACAAGTTTTAACAATTCCAACTAAATCAACTTCTCCTTCATCTACTAGAAATAATAATAAAAGTTCGTCTATTGTTAGTAGAAATTTAATAAATAATTTTACTTTAACTTCAAATTCTTCAATTTCAGTTTCTCATGGTAAAACAAAAAGTACTTTTTCTACTCCTAAAATTTATTTTGCTACTCAAAGAAAAAAAAGACATAATTTACTTTCTTTTAAAAGTATTGAATTTAATAATTTAAATAATGAAAATGATATGTTACAAAATTTTTTTACTTCTACTATTTCAACAATAACTTCTCCTAGGAAGAAGACTCATAAAAAAATTAGATCTGCCTTAGGAAGAAATTTTATTAATAATACTGAAGAAAATAATTCAATATATAATAAAGGAAGAGATGGAAGTAAAAAGAAAAAAAGTTTTCAAATTAAAAAATTAAAAGAATTAAATTTAATTCTTAAACCAAATGGTGTTTTCTCTGAAAAACAATTTGATATTAAAAAATAAAAATGTGATTATTTTTATATTATAAATTAATTGAGTTAATTTTTTTTTATCCCAATTTATTTTAAATTATTAGCATAATATTTAATTCTATGGAATAATAAAATAAAATTATTTTTTTTTATAAATAATAAAAAGAATTCTAAATATCAATATCAATAATGATGAAAAATAATGAAATAAATGAACATACTCCTACTATTTCAAATCAAAGTTTTGATTCTGGATTTAAACCCAATTCATATCATAATTTTGGAAATATTTCTCAAATAAAAAGTCCATTATTGGAAGGTGATGTTATAGATAGAAATGAAGACAATATGTTTAATTCAATTAATGATCCTGAAAAAATAAATGATACTTTAAAATTTTCAAATTTTAGTAAAGGAGAAAGTATTATAAAAGTTGTTAAAAATGAAATTTATAAAAAACAAATTCCAATATATTCATCAGAAATAACATCAATAAATATAAATACAAGTAGACAAAAAAGTCCAAAGACAATTAATATTGGTGAATCCAAAGAAGAAACTGAATATAATATAAGAATATTAACTCAAAAACAAAAAACTCCAATTAAAACTAGAGAAGAAAAAGAATATAATAATTTAAATCAAACTAATAAATATCCTGTTGAAAATTATTATCCCGGGGATGAAGCAAATTATCCAATAGCTGTACCAATTCCATATAATATTCAAAATACTATTGATTATATTGGAAATAATCAAGATTTTCAATATTATATGTATCCAAGAGATATTAAAGAAAATATAAATTTAAATCAAAAATTCTCTCCAAAAGGGAATGCATATGATGATAGTATGTCTGATTTTAATAAATATGAAAATCCTGAAAATCAATTAAATGTTTTAAAAAATCAAATGACTATTAATCAAAAATATGATAATTCTGATGTTGAATTACTTGATGGAGTAAATGAAGAAAACAAAAATATTAATTATATTAATGCAAATAAAAAAATTCAATCTTTTAATCCAAATTATAATAATGAAATAAATGAACAAAATCAAATGAGAAAATTAGTAAAATTAATGAGTAAAGATTTCAATCCAAATATTCATCATTCTGGAAGATTAATAAATACAAATCAAACTATAATCCCAGGTGTAAGTGGAGATAATTTATTAAATTATAATAAAAGACTATTACAAAAAATAAAAAATAATAAATTATCTACAATATTATTAAAAAATAGAGAAAGTATATCTTCAAAATATGATCAATCAATAAGAGGAACTTTAGAAATTTCAAAAACTTCAAAACATTTTGATAGAGGAACTTTAAATAATTCAATAATTAACAAAAAAGAACCAATTAAAACTCCACAAAATAAATTTTTATATTTATCACTTGCAATGCTTTCATCAAAAGGATTAAATACAGAAGATAGAACAATTTTGAGAAAAATGAGATTTGATAAAGGAGGAGTTGTAGATTTAGCTCAAGAAACAATTAATAAAAAAGGAAATCAATTTAAAATTAAAAATTCAAAACCAAGATTTTTAGAAAGGAGAAATAATAAAAATGCTAAATTGTATATTAATCCTAAATATAGAGAAAAAGCAGCTAAAATTATTCAAGGTTGGTGGAGAAATTTGAAAGATATTTATCTTCAAAAATTAAAATATGTTATTAAAATTCAAAGTGCTTGGAGAGGAAAATGGTTAAGAAAAAATAAATATGATATTATTTATTTAAATTTATTATATTGTAAATTTTCAGATACTATTGGCCATGTATTAGTTAATAAAGTTAGAAAAGAAATTTTTGATTTATTGTTTCCAAATAAGAAAATAATTAGAAAAGAAATTGGAAAATTAATTGAAGAAATGAATTATAAAAATAATCTTTCTAAATTAAAATATTATTTAAATAAATGGATGATAAATATGAAATTGATGAATAATAAAATTATAAAAGGTAAATTTTTAATTGATAAAAGAGAAGAAAATGAAAAAAATATGAAAATGTTAAAACAATATTTTAATGATTGGTCAATGAAGAGTTCATTATTAAAATATATTGGTTTATCTAAAGATGTTGGATTACAAAAAAAAAATTTTATGCCATTATTGATTTAATTAATGCAATTAAAAATTTTTGGAAAAAAAATGGATATAATTATATTATGCCTTATTTAAAAGAATATTTATTTTCTTTAGAAAAGATTAAAAAGTTAAAAAAAATTGTCAAAAACATTAGTAAATATAATTTAATCAAATTAAAAAGGTCATTTAATATATGGAAAAATAATGTATACAAATTTCAATTTAAGGGATTTAAAAGTTCAATTTTAAAAAATCTTTTAAATAGAATTGATAATAAATTTAATAGAATAATAAAAAAAAATATTTTTGATAAATGGAAGAAATCTAATGAAAAGGATAATAATAAAATAAATAAGAATATTTTAAACTGCATAAAAGCTTCTGAATTAATTAAAAAATATTATTTAAAACAAATTCCTATAAATAATTTCAAAGATTTTTTGAAAAAATCAAAAAATTTAATGAAAAATAAAAAGTTATCATCAACATTAAAAATATCTAAGAAAAATTTAAATCATTTTTTAAGTAAATATTTAATAAAATGGAATAAACAAGCCATAAAAATAAAATATTGTGAGTCAATTGATAAATTATTTAGTTTAATAATTGATAAAATATATTTAAAATGGAGGTTAATGACAATATCAACTATTTTTTATAAATTCAATAAAAAAATTAATAAAAATACTAATATCGATATTAATTCAACCTTAAAAAAATATAATATTTTATTAAATGCATTAAACAAGTTAGCAAAAATAAATACAAAAGAAACTAAAATTGAATTTTTGAATAAAATTAAAAAGATAAGTTATTCATTAAAAGTAAAAAATATTGGGAACAAAATTTATTCAAAATATTCTATTAAAGATAGGATAAAACTTAATCATTATTTTTTTAAATGGAGACATATTACAAATTTTTTAGATATTCAAGGTATTAAAACTCATTTATTCAAATATTTATTTAGAAATAAAGATTTTAAATCTAAAAAATTATGTTTATCAAAATTTTTCAATAGATGGAAATTATTTACATTATATAGTGAAAAATATGATAATATAGAAAAATTAAAACAAGTTAGAAAAGGATATGATAAAATTCATCTTTTATATATTAATAGATGTTTTTATTTTTTAATGAAACTTGTGAAATATATTAAATTAAATTATAAACCTTTGTATTTTAAATCCTTTTTCAAAAAATGGATTATTGATAAACCAAAATATATTTTAATAAAATATTTAGATAAATGGGTAAAAAATTCATTAACAGAAGGATATAAAAATATTATTTTGAAATTTAAAAGTATTATTTTAAAAAATAGTTCAAGAAGAATAAAGGAAAGAAGCAATAGAGATTTATTATTAAAATCTTTTTTTAAATGGAAAAATAATAATAATAAAAAGGAAAAGTATTACTTAAATATAATCCAAGGATTAGATAAATTTTCTCATTATGCAAAAAATTTAATTTCTAAACAAGCATATAATCAAATTAAAAACAGTAAAAATAAAAAAAAATATTTTATAAGAATAATAAAATATAGAACAAAAAATGAAAAAAAGGATGAAGAAAAAGTCAGAAAAATATTTAATAAATGGAGAAATAATAAGGAAAATAATACAAAAGAAATTCACAATTTAAACGGAAAAATAATCTTTAAAACAAAGAACAATTTGAATAAAAAATTATTACAAAGATATTTTTCAAAATGGAAATTAAATAATATAAAACTATTAAATAATTCCTTGTCAAAGATTTTAAAATCAATTCTTAATAAAGTAGGTTCATCAAAAATAAAATCAGAATTACAAAAAAATATATTACATAAATATTTAATGATATGGTTAAAAAATTCATTATCAAATTCAATATTTAGAAAAATAAAGACAAGACTTAGAAGAATTATAAAAAGAAAACAAAAAAATTTGTTATTGAATGCTTATAAAAATTGGTTAAACAAAATTATCAAAACAAAATTAAAAGAACAAAAAATTGAAAGAGCAAAAAAAATAATTTCAAATAGAATAAAGGAAAAAAACAAATTATTACTTTATAACAATTTAAATAAATGGAGAAATAAAATTAATTATTTAAAAGAAAGGGCTCTTAAAGCAAATCTTATTTTTAAAATAAAAAATTCTCAAAACATAAAAATAAAAAACAATGAAAAATTTAGAATGCATTTAAGTTTTATTAGATGGAAAAATAAATGTCATTTAACAAAAAATAAGAATATTAATAATCCATATGAAAATATAAAAGCAATAAAAAAAGGATATAAGTTAATGCAAAAAGTTTTAAAAAAAAAATATCAACCTAATTTTTATTATTGTTTAAAAGAAAGTTTGAAGAAATTAAGAAGAGAAAAATTACTTAAAAATTTTATTACCCATATTAAACCAAAATCTGCTTTAAGAAATAAGAATAAAGTTATTAAAAATTGGTTAAATACAATTCCAGATACTAACAGAATGAAAAATAAAATTAGAAATATGTTTAACAATTATTTATTAACTAAAAAAATAAATGATAAAATATTTAAGGAGGCTAAAAATTCATTTGTCGAACTTTTTATTGATTTTGAAAAAATTAAAAGAAAAAAAGCTAAAAATATTATTAATTTCTTCAAAACAATTGTAACATCAAAAAAGAAAATCAATAAAATAAAATTTAGAGTTATTCTTAATAAAATATTTAAAAAAAAGGAAAAAAATTACGAAAAAATCAAAAAAATTTATTTATTAAATTTCTATAGAAATACTCAAAAATTATCAACTAAAAAATATGCTCAAATAATATTAAATTTTCTTAAAAAAAAAACTAATTCTGTAATTGAAAAAAAAAGAAAATTTGCAAAAGCATTAAAATTCATTAATTCATATATTAGGAAAAAAATATTCAATAATTTAAAAACAATACTAATTAAAAAATCAAAAAAGGATAATTTATTATTAAAATTCATAAACAAGAAAAAAATCATAAATAAAAAACTACTATCTAATAATTTTGAAAAATGGAGAAATTTAACAAAAATATTTGCTTCAATTAAAATTCAAAATGTATTCAGAGGATATTGTTCGAAAAAAAAATTAAAAAATATTAAAAAATTAAAACTAAAGCTTTTAGAAATTTTTTCATATAAAATAGTTAAAATGAAAAAATTTAAAAGTTTGATATTACATAAATGGAATAGAAGAATAAAATCTTTGAATAATATTAATAATATGAAAATAATACAGAATTTTATTAGAGAAAATATGAAATATTATTTTAAAAAAGAAAACCAAAATAAATTGAGAAAAATATTTAAAAAACAATTAATTTTTCAAATTGTAAATTCAATAAAAAAAGCTAAAAGAATATTAGGTAAGCCAAATGAAATTTTATTTAAAACTTTGGAAGAAATATTATTGGGAAAACCTTATAATAAATTAAAAAAAGGTTTAAAATGTTTATCTAGAAAAAAGGTTCTAATGAAAGTTTATTCAAAGATTAAAAAATATAAGGAAAAATTTTATTTGCCAATTTATTTAAATAAATGGAGAAAAAATACATATGAAATAACATTGAAAAATAGTAAAAAAATTAATAATTATTTATCAAAAAAAATTAAAATTAAAAAGGAAAAAAAAATCAATAGAAGGAATTTCATTTTAAATAAACTAATAACTAAATTAATAAATGATAAAAAATTATTATTAAGAGTCCCATTTAGAATTTGGAATAAAAAAGTTAAAATAGAAAAATTAAATAAAATAGTAAATATTATACAAAAAGCTTTAAATAGATATAAGAAAAAAATGAAGTTAATAAAATTTGAATATTCAAATAATTTAAAAAAATTATTTAGAGATTATATAATAAAGAATGTATCAGATTATTTTATTGAATCTTGTAAATTTATTTCTTCTTTTGATGATTCAATGCAATTAATAAATGGTAAAATTGAAAAAAGATATTCATTAAATAATATGATTACTGATAGCAATTTAAAACTTCGCATAAAATGTTTAAAACAATTATTAAATAAAAATTTATCATCAAATAAAAAAACAGTTTTAAAAAATCGTTTAAATAAATGGAACCAATATTCTTTGTTTTCAAATAAATTTGCAAAAAAAATTCAAAAAACATTGAAGAAATATAAAGAAAAAATAAAAAGAAAAAAAAAATTAAATAATTTATTACTAAAATTGTTGACAAAAAAAATTAATAATAATTCAAATAAATTAAAAGAGTCTATAATTAAATGGACTAAAAAAACAAATAATCAAACAAATGGAAAAAAATTGATAAATTCTATAATAAGACATATAAAAAAAAATATTATGAAAAAAATTAAAGATTTATCAGTTAAAAAAAAATTATTAAAAAAAATTTGTGAAAAAAATAATTTAAAATTCAACCATTTATTATTAAAACAAAAATTAAATAAATTCATAAATAACATTAAAAAATTAAAAGTAAAAGATAAAAAATTTATAGATTCTCTAAATAAGATTGAAAATAGAAAAATAATACTTTCTCTAAAATATTTAAATAATGTCTTTTTAATTAAAAAATTACTTCATGATATAATAAGAGTGAAAGCAAAAAATTTCTTTTCAAAATTAAAAAATTTGAGGCAATTACAAAAGAAATTTAATCAATTAGGAATTAGTTTAGAAAAATCAAATAATTCAATTATACAAAAAAATAAAGAAAGATTTATTTTAAAATTGAAAAAATTATTTGTTTATAGGAAATTAAGTAAATTGTTTAATTATTACAATAATTATATTCAAACAATATTAAAACGTCAATCTGAAAGGAAATTCTTTAATAAACTAAGAACAAACAAGATAAATAAAAATCAAGAGTATTCATATAAAGATAAAAAAATATCATCAAATAAGCCTCCTATAATAAAAATGACATTTAGATCTAAATCAAAAGATAAAGAGAAAAAAAGAAATGTTGATAAATTATCAAAAATAAAAAAACTAATTCCATATTTTATAAAATATCTTGAGAAAAAGATACTTTTCAGAAAAAAAAAGATATTTCAAATTTTTAAATATAATTACACAAATCAATTATATAAAAGCTATTTGGATAAAAGAATAAAGAAAAAAAAATTAAATTTTATGAAGATATTTAAAAGTTATATAAATAATAAAAAAAAGAAAGAATTAATACAAAAACAATTAAAAAATCTATTTAATAGAAAATATCATAAATTAATTTATCAAGTACTAATTAAATCAAATAGAATATATCTTCTATTTTATTTAATTAAAATTGTTATATTACACAAAATATTATCAAAAAAAAGAGTTATTAAAGAAATAATAAGAAAATGGAGATATTTAAACTTTTCAAAAAAAATTGCAAAAAGAAAATTAGATTTAATGTATAAGAATATGCATACTACTTATTTAGAATTAGCAAATGAATTGTTTGGAAATGAAGATGAAAAAAATCCTTCAATTATGAAAGAATTTGAGAGATTTGGTTTAAATTTAGGAATGTTTACTCAAGATGATTCTTTGAATGATAAACTAGGTAAAAAATATTTCTCTGATGTTCATAAAAATTATAATTTTAATAAAAATATTTTTAATGATAAATATTTTTCAGAAAGTAAAAATAGTTCTGTGAGTAGTAGGTTTGAAAAAATTGATGATAGTAATATTCAAAATGATGATTATAAAATTGAGGAATCAGAATCTAGTGAAAAAAATGATAATTCTTTCCATAAATATAAAAAGCATTAAAGTATAAAATACTGAATTATTTTTTTAAAATTAGATAAACTTTATATTAAATGATTATATTTAAATTTAATAAACAAACACAATTATTAAAAATTTTTATTTTTTTAGTGAAAAACATTAATGTGATAGTATATAATATCTATTTTATTTTTGATTTTCTCAATTACTTTAAATATTTTTAAATTTATGATTATCATTTTTTTAATTTGTTTTATTTTAAAATTTATTCAACTGAAATATATTTATCAATCAATTTAATATTAATTTTTATAAAATTTGAATTTTAATTAAGGAAATAATAAATAATATTATATGTAATATTTAATATATGTAAATTGTTTCAATTATTTTTCTATTCTGATGAATTTGAGAAAACATTTTTTAATATAAAATGAAATTTTATAATAAATTATTATTAATATTATAAAATTGTTTTTATTAGGTCATTTGTTTAGTTAATTAATATTAAATATTTAAAATATCATTTATTGATATTATTAAAATTAAATTGTATTTGATATCTAATATTAAATTTTAATTATAATATAATTTATAAACATTTGATTCACTTAAACTTTTAAAATATTATTTTTGCATTTTTATTTTATAATTATTATTATTAACTGTACTTTCTTTTGTTTCATCAGTAAATCCAATATTATTAACAATATTTCTTCCTCTTTCAGTTCTTGAATTTTTCTTATATTTACTTTTTTTATGATTATTTTTATATAATTGGGATTCATTATGAAAAAATTTATTATTTAAATTTTGTTCATTATCTTTAATTTCAATAATCTTAGTTTCAACAGGATTCATAAAAGAAACATTTTTTTTTCCATTTTTGCTTAAATTACCTTCATCTTTTGAAATAGAAGCAGAAAGTGTACTTCCATCTTTTTCATTAGAAGCATTTCTAAATTTGATTTTTGGAGTACTAATATTTGAGTTATCATTCTTTTTTCGATTCAATTTATAATTAATAAATTCTTTATCATTTGAATTAAAAGATTCAGTGTCTTGAATATTTTTTTTTAACTCTTCTATATTTTTACTGGATAATATTGAAGTTTTATCTCTTGAACTTCTTGAATTTATTTCTGTATTAATTTCCAATAATTTTCTATCAAAATTTATTTTCATCAATGAATTTCTTTTTATATTGTTCAACATCTTATTATTATTATAATTATTCTTTTCATTCTTTGTTTCTTTTTCCTTAAATTTTTTTTTATCTAAATGTTCTTTATATGCTTTAATTATTTTTTTAACATTATTTAATACAATAATTTCCTTTAACCTTTTTTCAAATTCTATATTTTCAGAAGTAAATTTATGAGTGGATAAAATACATGAAATTATATCATCTTGTACAACATCATTACTGATTTGATTATTATTTGATAAATTTGCTTCATAAATATTATTATTACCAGGGCAAATATTTTCACAATTATTACAAAATTTATTTCCCATGTCGAACTAAATAAAACAGTTTTATATTTACATTAATTAATTATTTAATTTATAAATATTATATAATTAACAGAAATAAAATGAGCCTTCATATTGATTCATATGAATTAAAGAATATATTTGATCTATTAGATTATGATAAAGATGGAAAAGTTAATTTAAGTGAAGCAATTGAAATAATTAAATCCATAGATTATGATAAAGAACATCCAATTATTTTTAATTTTATTCAAGAGTTAGGAGAAGGATTAATAAATTATGATGAATTTGAAAAAAAAATTAATGAATTAATTATTGATCAAAATGAGAATAATGGAATGAGAAGAATATATGAAATATTTGTTAACGATAATAAAAGTAAAAACATTAATTTAAATGAACTTAAAAAAATATGCAATGAATTAGGTAGAAATTTATCTAAAACAGATTTAGAAAATTTATTTATAGAAGCTGGAAATGAAAAAGAAATTACATTTGAAACTTTTGTCCAATTTTTGAATAAAAAATTTGGAAAATAAAAAAAAACAATTTGAATTACTTATTTAATTATCTTTATTTTTTATATATTAAATATTTTATTTTTTGAGGGAATTAAAAAAGAAAAGATGAATAATATAATATTTTTCCTTTTCTCCTTAAATTTATAAATTTTTATTTATATTATATATAATAAATAAAATTATTATTATTTAAATTATTTTTTATTAAAATGCATTTTAGTAATTCCCCCTTTAAATTTATTATAAAACTCTTTTATAGCCAAATAATTAATTTCTTTTTCAATATTAATTTTAGGTGCATAAGAAGACTTTAATAATTTATTAGATATATCAAAATTACTAACTTCACCGAATTTTTTTTTATTGTTAGAATGAGAAATAGATAATGGATTTCTTTTTCTATGATAATTTTTTATAAAAAAACCTCTTATCATAGGAAGAATAGGAACTTCACGAGTATTTTTTTGATTATAATAAAAGTTTGCATCTTCTTTTAATTTCTTTTTTAAATTAAAAAATTTATTAAATTCAATTTTACTATTTTGTTTTGGTTCTCCTGTTAATTTTTTTTTTATTTCATCATTTTTTAATTGTGTCGTATAATAAGAAGATTCATTTGGTATTGTATTTTCATTATTTGATTCTTCTGTATTAACTCTTTTTGCTGGATTCATTAATAAATTTGGTTCCGTTTGAAATATTAAATTTATTTTAGTTTCTTTTTTTCTTATAGAATAATTTTTTTTATGAATTCTATTATATAATAAATCATCAATTTCAAAATTTATTTTTGAATTTTGATTTACTCTAATCATATTATTTTTAACTGTATTTATATCAAAAACATCATAATATTTTTTTTCATTTTCTATTTCTTTTTTAGTAAATTCATAATCAATTTTACTTAAAAGTGAATTTTTTAATAAAATTAATCTTTTTAAATTTTTTTTTACTTGTTCAATTCCCTCACTTCTAACATTTCTTCTTAATAATTCCATTCCCTCAATATGACCACTTTTTTCTAATAAAAATTCATTAATATCCATTTTATAAATTTTCGCTTTATCACTAATAACTTTTAAATTAAAAATTGCTTTTCTATTATTAAAAAGATATTCAAATAATCCAAAAGATTCTTTTGTGTTTATAACAAATAATGTATAATTTTTCTTTTCTAAAATATCATTTTTTAATGTCATAATTGAATTTTTTAATTGCATTGTATCATCCATTTCATTTTTTTTCAAATGAATATTCATTGATTTCAAATTTTGAATTAATTTCTTAATATCAACAATATCTTTATTAATTAAATTAACTTCAACTGTTCCTTCTTTTAAAATAATAATTTCATTTAAAATATCTCCTTCAACAAAAATATTTTCTCCCATTCCAAATGTATCAGTTTCTAATTTATAGTAATAGTGTTGTTCAAATGTATTTTTTCTTAAAATATGAAAAAGTGAACTTTGATATATAGAATCAATTTCTTTTTGTTTAAGTAATAATTGTTCTTCTGATATACAACCAAAATATGATTTTTTATTTATAATTAATAATTTAGTTTTATCTTTAGTACATTTTACGGTTTCATTTCTTGTATAATCATAATGTCCAATTTTAAAATTACCAAAATATTCTTTTTCATTTAACTTCTTAACAAATTGATTATCTGCAATTTTAATAAATTGTTTATCCTCATTTATAATATCAAAATAAAACCCTTCTGATTCTGATAATAAATTATATATTTCCAAATAATAATCTTCCATTGTTTGTTCTTCTTCAACAACTTTATCAAAATTAACCTCAGCAGGTCTTTTTTTATTTTCATTAATAAAAATTAATATATCATTAATATTTCCATTTTTAGCAATTTTCACTAATTGAATTCTAAATATTATTTCTTTAAAATTAGGAATATCAGAATTTTTATAAATAGGAAAAATATCTTTATTAACTTTAATATTTCTATTAATTACAACTTTATCAACAGAATTTGAATATAAATCTTGAAGAAATAAATAATATTCAATAGAATTCATTTCTTTAATTTCATATTTTAATTTAAATAATGAAACTTCACCTTGCATTATAATAAAGAATGTTTCTCCATTATCTCCTTCATTATATATTATATCATTTTCATTATAATATTTTACACTCATAAATTGAGAAGAGAAAAAAAATAATTGTTGGAAAGTTATTGCTCCATCTTCTAAATCAATTTTCATATTATTTTTAAAATCTGTTAATTCTAAAAATCGATATAAATAATACATTTCTTTTTGAGAACGATTTCTTATATTTTTATGTACTATTTCTTCTACCATTGGTATTAATTCTTCATATGATACTTTATATTCATTTATTGGATCATCATCATCTATTTCTTCAACAACACTAAATTTTTTTTTAAGAGATGTTATTTCTTCTTGTGATAATCTATGCATCATTTTTACACCATCATTTTTTTTGACTTTACTTGACATTAAAAAAAAATAAGTTATTTAAAATTAGATAAAATAAACAAATTAAAAAAAAAGAATAAAAAAAAATAAAAAAAATAAAATAATTTCAAAAAAAAAAAAAAAAAATGACAGAAAAAGTACTAATAGCATTAGGTATAGAAGGAAGTGCAAATAAAATAGGAGTAGGAATAGTAAACTCAAAGGGAGAAATCTTATCAAATCCACGTAAAACTTTCATAACACCTCCAGGTCAAGGTTTCCGTCCAAAAGAAACAGCAGATCACCACAGAAAAGAAGTATTATCAATATTACAAGACGCCTTATCAAAAGCAAATATAACATTAGATCAAATAGATTTATTTTGTTATACAAAAGGACCAGGAATGGCTCAACCACTTTCAGTAGGTGCAATAGTAATAAGAACCTTAAGTCAATTATACAATAAACCAATAATAGGTGTAAATCACTGTGTAGGTCATATAGAAATGGGAAGATGTGTAACTAAAGCAGATAATCCTACTATATTATATGTATCAGGAGGTAATACACAAGTTATTGTTTTTAGTGAAGGAAAATATAGAATTTTTGGTGAAACTATTGATATTGCAGTTGGTAATTGTTTAGATAGATTTGCTAGATTGATTAATTTATCTAATGATCCTGCTCCAGGATTTAATATTGAACAATGTGCTAAAAATGGTAAAAATTATATTGAATTACCATATGTAGTTAAAGGAATGGATGTATCTTTTTCTGGTATTTTATCTTATTTAGAAGATATGTTAAATAAAAAGAAAAATAAAAAAAATAAAAATATTGATATATCAAAAATATCTAATGATGATTTATGTTTTAGTTTACAAGAAACTGTTTTTTCAATGTTAATTGAAACTACTGAAAGAGCTATGGCACATGTTGGTAGTAAGGAAGTTTTATTAGTTGGAGGTGTTGCTTGTAATGAAAGATTACAAGAAATGATGGGTATTATGGCAAAGGAAAGAGGAGGTAATGTTTGTGCTATGGATGAAAGGTATTGTATTGATAATGGAGCTATGATTGCTTATGCTGGATTACTTGAATTTATTGCTAAAGGGAAAGGAATTGAATTAAAGGAATGTACATTTACTCAAAGATTTAGAACTGATGAAGTTGATGTTTGTTGGAGAAAATAATTTGTTATTTTTTTTTTTTGAATTAAAATATTTTTTTTTTAATTTTTTTTTTTTAAGGTTATATTATTAATTTTTTTGAAAAAATTTTATTTTATGGTTCAGATAGTTCTGAACATGTTTGTTCTATTATTGATAAAACGTTTTCTTCGAAGTCTTCTCTTAATTTTATTTGATTGTCAAATTCGTCGTTTATTTTTATTTCGAGTTGATTTATGTTTTGACTTAATGTTTCTATGTTTGAATTTATTTTATCTTCTTCTTCTTTTAATTCTTGTTTTATATTATTCATTTGTTGATTAAAAGTATTTTTGAGATTATTATATTGAGTTTGAATGTCTGATTTTTTTTCTTCTATATTGTTTAATCGTTTTTTAATTACTTTTTCTGTCTTTTCTTTTAATCCTTTTAAATCTTGTGAAAAGTTATCTTGATCTTTTTTATTACTTTCATTTATATTTTTAATTGTTTTTTCTATTTCATTAAATACTAAATTAATATAATTTATCATTTCATTTTTATGTATTTGTATATTTGTATCTATTTGATTTGAAATATCTTTTATTGTACTTCCTATATTATTTTTTTTTGAAGATTTTAAATATTTTTCATATTCAGATGATATTTTGGTGTAATAATCTTTTAATGAAGTAAGTGATTTATCAATATAAGATAATTTTGAATTGGATTTATTCTCAATTTGTTCTAATTTTGAATAAAAATGATTAATTGCTCTATTTTTATTTCTTGTTTCTTCTGTTATTCTTGCAATTTTATTATTTAACTCTTGAAATTTTTTATTATAATCTATCATTTTAAATTTAAAACTTAAATTAATAAAAAAATAATTATCATAAATAAAGAATTTAACTAAAAATTATTAATATATATAAATAAATTATTAGTAATATTTTGGAATGTTTTGATTACTATATTTTTTTCCTAAGTAATTTCTAACTATAAAAATGAAAATAATTTATTAATTTCTTTTGAAGTATTCAAATTTATTTTTATACTTTAACATTTTATCATCTTTCATTTTAATAGTTTTATTCAATTTTAATCTATTATATTTTAAAATTCCAATTTATATTAGTAATTATTATTTTTTAAAAGAAAAAAGTGAATATATTAATAACATATTAAATAAAATAATTTTATTTTAATATATTAATTATTACTAACGATTTCTAATTTTTTACTTGTTTCATTTGTATTTTCTTTTCCTTCTTTTAAAGATTGATATTCACTAATAGCTTTCATTGCCTGTTTTTGTATTCTATCATTTAAAGTTTTTTCTAATGTTTCCATAATTTTTTTTCTATAACAATAAAGTGCACAAAATAAAATAATAAATAGTAGTATAGATATTATAATAACAATAATCAAACTCAAATATTTTTTAAAGTTACTTGTTGAATAATCAATATCACAAACACCATAATTTTCTATAAACCCATTACATATTGTATTAAATATATTTTTTCCAGCCCAACTTCCTTTATATTTTATTCCATTTAATGTTAATTCTGGAATTGTATAAATTTTTTTCTTATTAAAATTATCATAATCTTCTTCAACTTTTCCATAATTTTTAATTAAGTTTTCCATACATTCTGTAATAGAATCACTATTAATTCCTAAATCCTTTATAAGTTGAGTAGAACATTTTTCCCCAAAATTTGGACTATTAAGATTACCACATATAGGAGAAAAATTCATCATATATAACCAATAAAGATCCAAACCATAAGTTTCATATATACAACTTTGTCTTAAATTTTCTATCAAAATTTCTCTTGGATTATTAATATTTAACAAATTATTTATAGAAGTACAATAATGTTCACTTTTAATACAAGGATATCTTGAATTTACAGAAAGACTATCATCAGATTTATCATTAACAAATTTATTATATTTTAATCTTGGAGTAAATCTCAAAATAGGAGACAATAATGTTTTATAATAATAAAATTCAGTAAAGAAATTTAAAGCTTTGACATCATCACTTCTATAATAAAATTCAATATTAATTTCACCACTTTTTTTAACTCCAGTAAATCTAATAGAAATTATTGGTTTAATAATAGGATTTTCTTTTATCCATTCTTTAATAATATCACCAATACTTTTAGTAATAATAACAGTAGGAATACTAATTTTATTTCCAATAGGATCATCAATATTATATTCATCATTTAAGTGATTTGAATCAGAAACTAATAACATAACACTTCCTCCTCTTTTTTGAACATTATATGCTTTTTCTGCATATTTACATCCTAAACTATGATCTACTAAAACTATTGGTAAATATTGATTTGATAAATCTTTCTCTTCTTCTATTTCTTGAGTTAATGTATCATCACACCAATAATTTGAACCATCTGCTTGTCTTACTATTATTACGTATCCCATTAAAGTTTTTCCAAAGGGTACTTCACCAAAATTTCCTATTGAACTTTTTATATGTGTGTTTATTTTTGATACTAATTGAGGAGGAGATATTATTGATATTTGAGTTGTTATTATTTGAAATAATATGATTAGTAAAAGAAAATCCATTTTTTAATTTTTGATATAATTTATTTGCATAATATTTTAAATTTTATAAAAAAAAGAATTATATAATTAAATTAAAATTGAAATAAAAATAATTCAAATTTGAAAAAAAAAGTTATTTTTTTTTTAATTGAATTTAAATATTTAATAATTATATGAAAAAAAAATAAAAAAAAATGAGTTATATTACATTTGATATAGTATATAAAAAAAAAACAGAAAACGAAGCATTTAAATTATTTACAGACTCAGAATTCCATCAATTAAAATTAATGATATGTGGTAAATATAGAATATACGATATAAACAAATTATATATATCATATAAAGGAGAACAAATAAATGGTGATGAAAATACAAAATTAAAAGAAATTTTCAAAACAAAAAGAGCTAAATTAGAAATTTCAGATAAACCAATATTAAAAAAGAAAGATAGTAACACAGCGACAAATTCTACAACACCAATAACAAATTCTAATTTTTCCTGTAAATGTAAAAGTAATGCAATATATATTTGTGATAAATGTAATGAATTTTCATGTGAATTATGTAAAAAAAAAAAAGCATTCAAATCATCAAAATAAATTAATAAAATTAAATGAATATTCTTCATATATTAAAACTTCAATTAAAGAACAATTAAATCAAATTAATACAAAAATAATTAATGATGAAGCATTTGAATTTTATCCTTTATGGAATTCAGATATTCAAAATGAATTAGCTAAAATTAATAAATGTTA